>Ga0214543_1004047_pt1 | contig 28055 bp, 19 predicted proteins | sample CNSS2metaG_FD_160094 | JGI IMG/M metagenome (GOLD analysis project Ga0214543, IMG submission 160094) | Root nodule microbial communities from cowpea collected in UCLA plant growth center, Los Angeles, California, USA - CNSS2 | ecosystem: Host-associated > Plants > Roots > Nodule | place: USA... | reverse complement strand
CCCTTAACATTTTTCTCTTCTCCTTCTTTGAAATTGGGCATATACATCAAACCATATATAGATAGTGACGTTTATGGTATGCTTGTTGTCAAATGATGGAATCAAAATAAGAATATTTGGCACGTGATAGTTGAGGTTTATTATTTGATTATTTTTCAGGAATCAATCGGAGAAAGTGGACTTGTTGATCAAAACATTAATTAAAGAATTTCCATCATGTTGAACGTTATTTTATATTTATTTTTATAATTATTTGGACTTGAGTTATTTAAAATTTATTTAAAATTTATGACAGTGATGTATTTTATTTATTTTATTTGAATTTATGATTAAATATTTATTTTTTAAATAATTTTGTAAATATTCGTGGGTACCCGTGGATATCTGCGGGTATGAAAAAAATAGACGGATACCCACATAACGGATACCCGACAGATATGGATACGGGTACGGGGCAGATATTTATCTAGCGGGTAGGGTACGGGGGAGCTACTACCCGTACCTTACCCACCCCGTTGACATCCCTAGATACACCCTCCCACCAATTCATTTCACAAATGCCATTATCAGCATACTTACCAAGTGGGTGTTTCTTCCTGCACCCATCAAATTTCTTCGTACACCTAATCAAAGGCTTCTGAAAATCTTTTATGAGTGTCTTCCAAAAAAATATATTCGAAATTGATATTAGTGTGTTCCAAAAAATAAAATCCAATAATTGATGGGTTACAGGAAGAAACAGCCTTACAATTACAATGTGTTGAAGTTTTTTTGTCAAATTGTGGAAAATATTGTGAGACGGATTTTGAAAGGAGTCACTTGATTGTAGTATTAACAAAGGAAAAAACTTTTTTATGACAAACAAGCTTTGGAGTTACCTAATAAAATTATGAGTATTATTTGGTTAACTTTTATTTTTCCTTAATATATTTAAGCCTATTTTGAAAATTGTTCTAGTTAAGAAAAATGATGATTTCTAACTTAGAGTAATGAGTATATTATGTCGATCTTATTTATAATTAATTATTCGTTTCTTAATTTGCATCTCTAATTTCTTTCTTATTTTATTAATTATTATTTTAATTTAATGATTTATTTTATTACTTTTATTGAGATTTATTAGATTATCCTTCAAAGATGTTTTTTTGAATTACATACTTATTCCAATTTGGCTGTGATAAATGTAACGTCCCATTTTATAAATAAACTTACTTAAATGACACGTCACACAATATAAATATTACGAGCAAAGGTTCAAAGTATAAAATCACTCCTTAAGGATATCTAAGAGTTATAAAAGAGAATTTCTGAGACACACCACGATGTCAATATGTACAGGATACATACTCCAACAATAATACAATTAAGATTTAAAACAAGTTAATACATGGGCCATAGTCCTAAGAGAAAATCCACTAAGCGGGAACTAGCCCAGGCGAGCTAAGCAGCAAAGTCACCATTCCCCGTTGATTGCAAGAACCTCTCGCATCTGCTCATGTCAATAAATTGATGATCATCGCAAAAGAAGAAGAATCACATACAAGACAACCAAACAAGCAAACAGGGCAAGCTAGAGTATAAACCATTTATCATGCAGTCACAGGCTATTACACAAACCATGCAGTGTATATCATCCAAACATGTTATGACTTTTCAAACAATACACTAGACTCAGACTCTGTAACATCCCTAAGGAATATTACTTACAAATAAATAATAAAAGAATTAAATTATATCAAAAGTCGTATTAATAACAATCCCAACGCGAGAAAATTTAAATTTATTAAAAAGCGCGCCAAAACTCATAACTTAAACAATAAAGTGATACAAGTTCTCGAAATTCGTGTTCATAAATAAAAGTATAAAAATACATGTGAGAAAATCCTAGCTCTAATCCCAAAGCTAGCCCTCATAAGCTGTAGTGCCAATTCTCCTTAAGATCTAATAAGGCCCTACAAACCTCGGAGTTAGCTTCCTTGATTTGATGGCCCTCCCAATTCTTGCCGTCGGTGTCACTCTAAGAAATACATGAACCTCAAACTCTAGAGGTCGCCTCCTCTTATCCGTGTATGACTTTTGTCTGCTCTGAGTGGCCCTCATTCTCTCCTGAATCCCTCTAACCTTCTCAGAAGTCTGCTGCAAAAACTCGGGACCCGACACCAATGATTCCCCATCCTGGTTCTAACACAATGGTGTCCTACACCGTCGCCCATACAACGCCTCATAAGGATCCATACCGATACTGGAGTGATAACTATTGTTGTACGTGAACTCCACCAATGGAAGCATCTCACTCCAACTTCCCATATGATCTAGAACACAAGCTCTCAAGAGATCTTCCAAGGACTGAATTGTACGCTCCGACTGCCCATCGATCTGTGGATGGTATGCAAAACTCATCCTCAACTGAGTCCCCAATGCTGCCTGTAGGGACTGCCAAAAACGAGATGTGAATCTCGGATCTCTGTCTGATACTATACTAGCAGGCACACCGTGTAACCTGAACACTTCACGCACATATAAATCGGCCAATTTATCCAATGACCATTTCTGATTAATGGCAAAGAAATGAGCACACTTCGTCAACCTGTCCACTACTACCCAGATTGAGTCATGCCCCTTTGTAGACCTCGGGAAATGAGTGACGAAATCCATGGCAATACTATCCCATTTCAACTGAGGGATATCCAATGGCTCAAGTGTACCCCGCCGTCCGCTGATGCTCAATCTTGGCTTTTTGACATACCAAGCACGATGCTACAAAGTCAGCAATGTCGGTTTTCATCCCATTCCGCCAGAAGGACTGTTTCAGATCCTGATACATCTTAGTCATACCTGGGTGTATGCTAAGACGACTTTTATGCCCTTCCTCCATGATCTGTTTCCTCAATCTCTAATTCCCAGGCACACAGACTATATCTCTGAACCTTAGGATACCATCTGTCCCGATCCTGTAATCCTTCCATTTCTCAGTCCCTATCCAACTCACAAATTGTTGTAACTCAGCATCATCCTTCTGTTGATCACAGATGGTCTCCAACACATCACTAGTCAGTGTGAGAACACTGCATCTGATGGAATCCTCACCCAGCTGCATACCCAGGTTCATATCCCTGAGCTTCTCAATTAACTCCAACTCCTTCACCATCATAGCTGAGATGTGCATCCTTTTCCGACTCAAAATCGTAATCCTTGAGATACTCCATCCAGCGCCGCTGTCTCATATTTTGCTCCTTCTGATCGAACAGATATTTCAAGCTTTTATGATCACTGAAAACCTGAAATTGCGAGCCATACAAATAGTGCCTCCATGTTTTAATGGCAAACACTACAACGACCAGCTCCAAATCATGGGTAGGGTAGTTCTTCTCGTGCACCTTTAACTGCCTGGAAGCATAGGCTACCGGCCTCTTCTCCTGCATTAGTACACAACCCAAACCCTGGTAGGATGCGTCGCAGTATACCTCAAACATTTTACTGGTACCTGGAATAATGAGAATCAGAGCTGTAGTCAACCTCCTCTTCATCTCCTTGAAACACTCTTCGCATTTATCAGTCCAAGAGAAGGGTTGATCTTTTCTAGTGAGTTGAGTTAATGGACTCACCATTTTAGAAAACCCCTCTACAAACCTCCTGTAGTACCCGGCCAACCCCAAAAAACTTCTAACTTCTATGATTGTCTGAGGTCTTTCCCATTTCAACAATGTCTCTATCTTGCTCGGGTCTACTGCAATACCATGCGAAGAAATCACATGCCCCAAAAATTGCACCTTGTCCAACCAGAATTTGCATTTAGACAATTTGTCGTACAACTGGTGTTCTCTCAGTACTTCCAATACAACTCTCAAATGACCCGCATGTTCCTCCTTGGTCCGAGAATAGATGAGGATATCATCTATAAACACCACCACAAATTTGTCAAGGTATGGCCTGAAAATACGGTTCATATAATCCATGAAGACAGCTGGAGCATTGGTCACTCCAAATGGCATCACGACATATTCGTAATGCCCATATCTCGATCTGAAGGCTATTTTCTGGACGTCCTCTGGCTTGACTAAGATCTGATGATAGCCAGACCTTAAGTCGATTTTAGAGAACACACCTGCCCCTCTCAGCTGATCCAGCAGATCATCAATCCTCGGCAGCGGGTATTTATTATTTATCGTCAATTTATTCAGTTGCCGATAATCAACACACAGCCGAGAGCTACCATCTTTCTTCTTCACTAGTAACACCGGGGCTCCCCACGGTGAGGCACTGGGTCGGATGAATTTCTTCTCTAACAAGTCTTCTATCTGTTTCTTCAACTCTGCTAGTTCAGCTGATGCCATTCTATACGGTGCTGCCGACACTGGACCCGCTCCAGGGATTAGATTAATTAAGAAATCTATATCCTGGCTGGGTGGTAACTCAGGTATCTCATCTGGAAATACGTCGGCGTATTCATCCACCACTGGTATTCGACTAATCTGCTCCTTGGTACTCATCTTCTTCTCTTGAGCTACTATCACAAAGGAAGTGGATCCTTGCCTCATCTCCTTCACTGCCTTTCTCGACGTCATCAACTTTATCCCCTCAGTATCTGGGAATACAACTCTGCGCCGTCCACAATCAAGCACCACGTGGTTGGTAGACAGCCAGTCCATTCCCAATATTACCTCCAACCCCTCCAAAGGCAGGCAAACGAGGTTCACCTTGAAGCATCTGCCCTCTACCTCCATCAAGCATCCGACACAGGCTAGATTTGTTGATACCTGTTCAGATGTTGGTGTCGAGACCATCAACTTGCATCACAGATCATGAGTAGACAATCCCAATCTCTCCACACTGTCATGGGATATGAAAGAGTGCGAAGCTCCTGAGTCAAAAAATACCAACACACTATTACCAAAAAGAAAACAACGATCCAGAATCAGGTTACCTGACCGGGTGGCCTCTGTGCTGGTCATGGCAAAAACCTGGCTTGCTGCTCTCAGGCTATCAGACGAAGGTGGCTAAGATCGTGATACTGGAGCAGTCTTCCTATTAGGACATTTTTTGGCGAAATGTCCTGGTTGGTCACAGGCATAGCACTTGCGAGTGCTCATACCACTGCCTCCACTGCTGGCGAGTCTAGTGCAATCCCTCCGTAAGTGTTCCCCTCCACAATTATAACATCTCAGCTTCTATGAAGATGAAGTTGGTTTACTATAGGGCTTCTTTTGTTGTCTGCCCTCAGCATTACTCTTTTGAGTACGGCTGACCCGACTGGGTCCCATCTCCAGCTACTCGACACTCTTGGCTTGCTCCACCAAGATCGGAAACTCCCGTACCCTCAGTGGTACGATAAAACGCCTCAGCTCATGTTTGAGGCCGCCCTCAAACTTCCTACAGCGCCACTCCTCCGTCACTGTTTGAGAATAAAACCTCGAGAGGTACTCAAACCTCTCCACATACGCCTGTATTGACAGGTTCCCCTGCTGCAGGGTGAGAAACTCGGCCTCGCGCTCGTGTTTAGCGCTGTCAGGGAAGTACTTCTCCAGGAACCTCGTCCTGAAGTTGGCCCAAGTCACCTCTTCAGCTCTGTTCAGCATCTGTTGCTGCATGCTCATCCACCAATACTCGGCCTCGGTCACCAACAGAAATGTGGTGAAATTAAGCTTCTGGGCCTCCGTGCATTCTATCACTCTGAATATCTTCTCGCACTCTTGGAGCCATGCGTCAGCCTCATCTGGGGTGGCTTTCCTAGTGAATTTCGCCGGCTTATGACGCATGAAGTCCTCCATGGTCACAGGTCTCACAGGGGGAATCATGGCTCTTGGGGGTGCTGCTACGGGCTGCATCGCATCCACCATCTTGTGGATTGCGTTAGCAATCTCATCAGCCCCAGCGGTATTTCTACGCCTCCTGTTTGCCATTGCCTGTGCACGCCACATACTTTAGCTGTTAAAATTAAACACCCAAAGATTAAAATACACATTAGCAAGTTTAACAATCAACACACATCATCCAATTTCACACAATAAACGTCAACTCACTCCCCAGTTTTCCCAGAAAAATCAAAACGTTTGCTCTGATACCAAATGTAATATCCCTAAGGAATATTACTTACAAATAAATAATAAAAGAATTAAATTATATCAAAAGTCATATTAATAACAATCCTAATGCGGGAAAATTTAAATTTATTAAAAAGCGCGCCAAAACTCATAACTTAAACAATAAAGTGATACAAGTTCTCGAAATTTGTGTTCATAAATAAAAGTATGAAAATACAGGTGAGAAAATCCTAGCTCTAATCCCAAAGCTAGCCCTCACTCTGTCGCCTGGACATCCTCAGCACCACCTGTATCAACATCTGCTCCCGTGCAACGAATCACACGATCATCGCCATACACAAACAGAAAGGGTGAGCTGAGAAAATAAAATAACAAGTATATAAAACACAAGATAGATCATTCACCCATCTTATTCATTCTACATAGTTCTTGGCCAAGACCTTAACCCCAAGGCTTTATGGCCTTTAAATCACACAATTGGTTAGCCTTGGACTCGAAAATATGATGCTCACACGAACCTGCCCGCTCGTGGTCCTGCCTCTATGAACCTCCCCGCTCGTAGTCCTGCTCTACGGACCTGCCCGCCCGTAGTCCAACACATGTGATCCACCAGCCCCGTACCTCCCCGCACGTGGCATCTCTCAACCGTGAGCACGGAACATACGAACCTACCTCGCTCGTATCCCCACGTGAGAGTAACTGGATATGAACCTCCCCGCTCATATCATTACATGTTAACCACCATCCATGAACCTACCCGCTCATGGCACAAGATCTCCCGATCCAAGCAAAGCATCATTGTCAGTTAAAACAACACACACAACTCATAACCTGCTGCGCAGTCGCCTGGCGCATCAGCCAGCACCGCCTGGCGAAACAGGTTCAGACCGCCTAGCGGTACCTGCCCGCCGCTAGGCGCCAACGCCCTCCCAATGCCACTGTTTTCCCAACACCACCTGGCGGAGCACTCCCTTGCCCCCAGGCGCCACGCGGTGCAGGAGTCTTTCCTAGTGATTCCTATCACTTGGCGGTATCAGCAGACCGCCAGGCGCCATACCAGTGACTCCCTGTTACTGGTTTTGGCACTCAAAATGGTTGGTTCTGCAATTCTAAAATGCTCTAAAATATTCTGCACTCTTATTTTATCAGAGTTTGTTAGTTTCCAGCCCTACAACTTCCCAGGTGTCACTCTGGTACCTAAGCTAGACACATTTATGTACTCTCTTTCCTCTCTCTAACAACGTTAATCCTCACACCATTACCAACACTCCGTTTCCCCTCACAATACCACAGTTCAGATCACTTCTCCTCTCATCATACTCACGTCACACTACACTGCCATAAATCTTGTCCCACACACACAATATTGCATAATCACATATCTTATATTTAAGTTTCCAAGTCACTAAAGACACTTCAGTCCCATAATTCATAATCACAGACATATAACAGCAAAGAGGCACAATACTAACCTTTCAAAAATCTGAACCAATAACTAATGTCACCCTATACTCTCATTCTCCTTAACACGTCTATCAACAACTCATCGCGTAGTCATACCATCAACCCCTTCCCAACCTTATACTTACTTACTTGACTATATGATTCAGCACTATACCCTTCCCCCATTTCTAACAGCACACATAACCTATTCCATATAACCAGCCTAAATCCACACATGTGATGCCACTGTTCCCGTCACCGCCTGGCGGCAGGCTAGACACCGCCGGGCGGTGTATCAGAAATCAGAACCCTTCAGGTTGCTGAACCCGTGATATGCCCAGTTGTCTAGAATTTAACTTATGCTCCACAGTTAATATCATACGATGTATGACACACAATTCACTACCCTATTTCCTTTGACGTTTTAACCTCAATTCGCACATACTATGAACCCTAACAATTAACTTCTGACTCTACCCATTCCAACAATCCAACTCTTATTCGAGTCAAATGTGAAGGGTATTCCCATGCACCACCAGACCACACTTTTACAAGATTACATTTCCAATGCATAAAAACCAACATCGCAAGTCTGAATGCCACTGCATCCAACGCGAACACAGTCACGCCGCCTAGCGGATATTAATCCCTACCCGGCGGTTCAATCAGCCAGAACCCAGAATCAAGCACAAATCAATGAACCGCCTAGCGGCACATGCATACCCGCCAGGCGGTTTCTGGGCAGAACCCAGAAACGCGAAAAACAGCACATACCAGATGAAGGATTCATACACTTATGATCACACACAGCACAATACGATGGATACGATGAAAATAAGCGAAAACAACTCCCCTTACCTGATTCCTTGCTAAATTCTAATTGATATGCTTATCCCTTCACAAAAACCTTCCTAGCCTTTGCTTTCCACTCCAACCTTCGTGATTTCAGCCTCACCACTTCTCTCAATCAACCCCAATACTCTGAAAAACCCTTGCTTATGATGAGCACGAATTCACAGTGCTCTTTTTCTCGTCTTATGACCTTCTCTCTCTCACTTACTACCCCAATTATGTGCACTTAACACCCAAAACGAAAATGTTATTTAAGTTTCCTGTTTAATAGTTAATCATGGTCTCCATTCAGTGTTTCCAGCCCCTTAAATTGCCCCTCTTGGCAGATAGGGTTTTCATGTCTCTTCAATCCCATGCAAAAATAAAATTAGGCAAAAAAGAAGAGAGTTTAATTTGGTTCTTAGTAAGACTTGAACCCACAACCTATCAATCACCAAATCAAGAGCATAACCAAATCAACCAAATCATATTTGTGATAACTCCTACGTCTTTTGAAATTTATCATCACGTCAAGTCTCCAATATATAACTAAACAAAAATGCATAATTTAAATAACATTCAAGTGACACACATAGGACTCGAACCCAAGTCCTCTCACACAAACAAGTACTCTCAACCACTTGAGCTAATACTTTTCCACGTCATAGTTCCACACATTAATTGCTTTAAATGTTTCTGTTACCCGCCATAATTAAATAATTATTTAAATAGCTATTTAATTTTTCTCGGGTCTTACAAACTCGACTCATCCGGATACATATAAACTAGTCGGATTCAGCGGATGCTTGCACTTGTGGTGGATTTCTCTGCTCACCCCGAGTTGTTCACCCCCGAGCTAAGTGTTACAAGTGTTACAATGTCTCAATCCCCCCCACACAAGGTTAGCCCTTAATGAGTTTCAGGCCTCCTGCTACTCTCACCACAAGAGTCAGTCCGCTCTAAGTGAGACTAACTTACTCCTTAGAGTGTCAGGATGCAACCTTACCTTGAATCCTTACCAGACTATATAGATGGGGCACCACCATGAACTCCCAATAACAGGGGTCATGGAATTACGTCCCGACCACTGAAGCACTACCATGGGGTCTCACCTAGAGGCTCATGGAATTACATATTGACCACAGACTAATCATACTCAATCAATCAAGTAATATTCATCACACATATAAATTTTACGTCAACCTTTATAACCATTCCTCATTCATATTCCATGTTGAATCAATAACAACTCATCCATCCCAAATCCACGAATATAGAAATGTACCTCATGCCAATACCATGTCAAAAGTCATCATTTCTTATCCATGAATCCTTCCATATCTCATATCAACTCCATACCCAACTCATCATATTAAATCCATGAACCAATCCCATACATACACATTATGTATTTCATGCTTTAAACAGACCAAATCACCCAAGAATATAGTAACCATACAAGAACAACAGAGAAAATAGAACCTGGTGCATTCTCGCCCAACCCCTCGCTCAGGTAGAAGAGTCTCGCTCAGGCGAGAGAGTCTCTCGCTCAAGAGAGCTCCCTTCGCCTAGGCGAGGGCTTGAAAAGAGGAATAGTGGCGCTGTCACGCACTCTCGCTTAGGCAAGACGTCCTCGCCTGAGCGAGACATGCTCTCGCTCAAAGCTGGAGCTCGTCGCCTGAGCGACAGCTTGCACAGGCAGAAATGGACGAGTATTGCTAATCTTGCTTAGGCAAGATAGGCTCGCTTGGGCGAGAAAAACAGGACCCTCCATTGTTCACGTACGCACAGATCAATCATTTAACCACACCAAACGCACAGTCCATATTCATATCATCATAACTTCAATCATGCATACAAATCACCAAAGGCAACAGAACTCATCAAATATAACTTAAAACACAAAACCCTAACTTCCCTTACCTAGAAAGTCTTAGCTAAGAGTTTCGACACCTGAACCGTGAAGACAATAGCTCAAGGAGTAGCTTCGAGAGGTGAAAAACAGTGGAATTAGTTCACTAAGAAAAGCCCTAGTTGGAATTACAAGGAAGGAACTGAATGGAGAAAGAGCATGAGTTGGAATAGACTTACGTGGAGTAGAAAATCTGGTTTGAGCTAGCTTGGAGAGGGCTTAGGGCTAAACCCTAGAAGAGCGTTTTGTGAAGAAAATGAGAGTAAGCTAAGAGCTGTTTTGCAATAATGACAAGAATGGAAGGGTTTAGCTGCCTTAGGGGCCTTGTACACCCTGTGGGCCAAAACTTAGGCCCATTAGATTGGGACAACTCTCAAAACAAAGATGGGTAGAATATAAGGGCCTTACATTCTCCCCAACAACAAAATATTTTGACCTCGAAAATGAAAACTCACCAGGTAAAAAGATGCGAATGTGATTTTCTCATATCCTTCTCCAACTCCCAAGTCGATTCACTTGTCCTTCGGTCCTAGATGACTTTGACCAGATTGACTGGTTTTCCTCGGGGTTCCTTAACTGTGTTATCTTCTAAAGCAACTGGTGGTACGTCCATGGTGAGGTCCTCTCTGATCTGCACATCCTCTGCTTCTAACACATGAGATAGGTTAAAGACATACTTCCTCAACTGCGACAAATGGAATACCGGATGAAGATTTGCCAACTGGGGAGGCAAAGCAATCTCATAAGCTACCGACCCAATCCTTCTCGAGATCTGATAAGGGCCAAGGAACTTAGGGGAGAGTTTCCTTGAGCGAAGAGCCCTTCCCAAAACAGTGGTTCAAGTCACCCTCAGGAACACATGATCTTCGGTCGTGAATTCTAAAGGTCTCTTCTTGCGGTCTGTATAAGCTTTCTGTCTACTCTAAGAGGCCTGCATTCTGTCTCTCACCATTCTCACCTTCTCGGTGGTCTATTCTAAAAACTCTGGTCCGACAAGCACTGCTTCCCCATCTTGATACCAACATTGAGGAGTCCTACACTTCCTACCGTATAGAGCCTCATATGGCGCCATGCCAATGCTCGCATGAAAACTGTTATTGTAGGTGAATTCTATCAAAGGTAACAATTCATCCCAAGCACCCAAATGATCCAGTATGCATGTCCGTAAGAATTCCTCAAGTGACTGGATCGTCCTCTCAGACTGACCATTTGTCTGAGGATGATAGGCTGAACTCATCATGAGCTTGCTTCCCAGAGCACTCTTGAAGGTTTGCCAAAATCGTGATGTGAACCGTGGGTCCCTGTCTGATACAATGCTCGAAGGCACTCCATGCAGCCTCACTATCTCCTTAATGTACAACTGGACCAACTTGGCCATCGACATCCTCAAGTTCATTGCCAAGAAGTGAGCACTCTTGGTCAATCGATCCACTATAACCCAGATGGTGTCGTGCCCTCTAAGAGTTCGTGGCAAATGGGTTACAAAGTCCATCGAGATGTTGTCCCATTTCCACACTGGTATCTCCAAGGGCTGTAAGATCCCACCGGGTCTCTGGTGCTCTACCTTTGCCTTCTAACAGGTCAGACAGGCTGATACAAACTGTGCCACATCTTTCTTCATCCCCTGCCACCAGAAAGTTTCCTTGAGGTCCTGATACATCTTAGTCATGCCGGGATGCAGGCTAAGACGACTCTTATGACCTTCCTCAAGGATTATCCTTTTCACCTCAACATCATCAGGCACACACACTCTGCCCTAGAACCTCAGTATGCCATCATTACCTAAGGCAAAATCTCTAGCCTCATCTGACCCAAGTTGTTCTCTAACTCTGTTTAGATTGGCATCTAACAACTGTCTTTCTCTGATCGAGTCCAAGAAGTTACTAGATATAGTCAGAGTACTACACCTAATGAACTCGAATCCCAACTCCACCTATAGTTTCATGTCTCTGAATTTCACTTGCAGTTCCACTTCCTTAATCATCAAGTGTGCAATATGCACAATCTTCCTACTCAAGGCATTAACCACCACATTCACCTTCCTCGGATGGTACAAAAGCTCAAAATCGTAATCCTTCAGGAATTCCATCCACCTCCTCTGCCTCATGTTCATTTCGTTCTGATCAAACAAGTACTTGAGACTTTTGTGGTCGCTAAACACACGAAACTGAGCGCCATAAAGAAAATGCCTCCAGATCTTCAAGGCGAACACTATGGCCGCCAACTCCAAGTCATGAGTTGGGTAGTTTCTCTCATGCACCTTGAGTTACCTCGAAGCATAGGCCACTGTCTTATTTTCTTACATCAAAACACAACTGAGTCCAAGGTGAGAGGCATCACAATAAACCTCAAAAGGTTTCCCAACATCCGGGATGACCAATATGGGAGCACTCGTCAACCTTCTCTTCAGCTCCTAGAAGCTTTCCTCACACTTATCTATCCAGGTGAAAGGTTGGTCATTTGGGTGAGCTGTGTCAAAGGCGCCACTATCTTGGAGAATCCTTCTATGAACCTCCTATAATAGCCAGCTAGACCCACGAAATTTCTGATCTATGTTGCTGACTTGGGACTTTCCCACTTTACTACTGCCTCAGCCTTTGCTGGATCCACATTAATGCCCTATGCTGATATCACATGGCCCAAGAACTATACTTCATCCATCCAGAACTCGCACTTGAGCAGTTTGGCATACAATTATTTCTCTCTCAAGACACCCAGCACTAGTCTCAAGTGCTCGGCATGCTCCTTCTGAGTTCTGCAATAGATAAGGATGTTGTCAATGAAGACCACGACAAAGTTATCTAGGAACGGTCTAAAGATCTTGTTCATGTAGTCCATGAACATTGCCGGAGCATTGGTCACACCAAAAGGCATAATCACGTACTCGTAGTGTCCATATCGTGACCTGAAGGAAATCTTTTGTACATCATCCGTCTTAACTAATATCTAATGGTATCCTGACCGTAGATCAATCTTCGAGAACACCGATGATCCGTGCAATTGATCCATCAAGTCGTCAATTCTTGGGAGGGGGTAGTTGTTCTTAATGGTCATCTTATTCAACTACCGGTAGTCCACACACAGACGTGAACTTCCATCCTTCTTCTTCACCAATAACACGGGTGCTCCCCAAGGTGAAGTACTGGGTCGGATGAACTACTTCCCTAGTAACTCCTTTATCTGTTTCTTGAGTTCCACTAACTCCGCCGGAGCCATACGGTACGGAGCCATCGACACTGGACCGATTCTAGGCACTAGGTCAATAGAGAATTCCACCTCTCTATTGGGAGACAACCCTGGCACCTCATCCGGAAATACATCCTCAAACTCGTGCACAACTGGTATAATTGACATTCTCTCCTCCTTCTCCACCTCAAGGTGCGTGAAGATTATGTAACATTGCGCGCCCTCTTGTAGTTCCTTCACAAACCCTTGAGATGATAGCAACTCAGGCTCCACTGAGTCAGAAAATAACAACTTCTTCTCCCGGTAATCTATAAGAATGCGATTGGCAGAGAGCCAATCCATCCCCAAGATTACTTTCAACACTTGCAGGGGTAGGCATATCAGGTTCACTTTATACCTGCGTTCCTCTACCTCCATCGGACACCTAGCGCATAAGGACGATGTCCTGACCAAACCTGACGCCGGAGTAGATACCACAAGTTCACACTACAGCAAACACACCTGCAGACCCAACTTTTTCACGCATGCATCTGACACAAAAGAGTGTGTCGTTCTAGAATCATACAATACACAAATCCTTTCCAGCTATCACACAACGACCCATAACAAGGTTACTTGAGCCTGCAGCCTTTGCTCCCGTCATGGTGTAAACCCTGCTCGTCGCTTGAGGCCTGTTGCCTCTGTTCCTTTACTAGTGCTGGGTAGGAGTCTGGATTGGAGGTCGCACCACTGTCTTAGCAAGAGTGGGACAGTCCTTACCAAAGTGGCTCTCTTTGCCACAATTGTTGCACCTGTGGTAACCCTCGATCTGCGGGCAAGCATTCCTCAGATGAGGGCCCCCACATATGTAACACTATACTCGACCCTGCTAAGGAGGAAAGCTCCTAGGCCCCTGGGACTGGTTGTGGGGTCTATCATATGGTCTCCTTCGCTCCTCATGTCTTGGCTTGGACCCAGATTGTGGACGCTAACCTTCTATTTCACGCTTCATCTTCTCCATCACTCTGTCCTTCTCCACTAGAGCAGCAAAATCCTTAATGGACAAATGGAGCCACCATCAAGCGGATCTCACTGCGGAGACCATTCTCGAATTTCCTGCATCGCCACTCCTCATCAAGTGGCATGGTGTAGAAACGGTTGAGGTGCTTGAATTTCTGCGCATACTCTACTACAGACTTCCCTCCCTGAGTGAGCTGGAGGAACTCCACCTCCTTAGCATATAGGATGTTGTTTGGGAAATATTTAGAGAGGAATTTCTCCCTGAATGCCTCCTAAGTCACAGGCTCGTCTCTCTCCTCCATGATGGATTTGGTGTTGATCCATCAATGCTCAGCTTCTCCGGTGAGCATATATATAGTAAATCTCAGTCTGTTATCTGCTAGACACATCTTTGCGTCAAAGATTCTCTCCATATCCTTTAGCCATTGGTATGTGGCGTCAGGACTCGTCTTGCCTCCAAACTTCACTGGGTGGTGTTTCAGAAAGTCCTCCAGGCTCCAATCCCTGACTGCAGGTCGTGGCTCGGGACCAAAAGTAGGTGCAACTGTCTTGTTCTCTTCCAACTGTAGGAGAGCTTCCATATGTTGCCTGTAGGCATCCTCAACAGCTACCCTAGCAGCCTCCATCTGCTACATCACCAGCTGTAGTTCATTGGCACACAAGAAATCACTTGGTTAGGCTTGATAAGACAGAAATTTAACTAAGAACACTCAAAAAGACACAGAGAAAGCTAAGCGGACATCCAAGTCTACAGACCTAAGGAATGACTGCTTTGATACCATAAATGTAACGTCCCATTTTATAAATAAACTTACTTAAATGACACGTCACACAATATAATATTACGAGCAAAGGTTCGGAGTATAGAATCACTCCTTAAGGATATCCAAGAGTTATAAACGAAAATTCCTGAGGCACACCACGATGTCAATACGTACAGGATACATACTCCAATAGTAATACAATTAAAATTTAAAACAAGTTAATTCATGGGCCATAGCCCTAAGAGAAAATCCACTGAGCGGGAACCAGCCCAGGCGGGTTAAGCAGTAGAGTCACCATTCCCCTGTTGACTGCGAGAACCTCTCGCATATGGTCACATCAATAAATTGATGATCATCGTAGAAGGAGAAGAACCACAAATAAGGCAACCAAACAAGCAAACATGGTAAGCTAGAGTAGAGACCATTTATCATGCACTCACATGCTATTACACAAACCAGTCAGTGTATATCATCCAAAAATGTTATGACTTCTCAAACAATAAACTAGACTCAGACTTAACTCATCTGGATACATATAATCTAGTCGGATTCAGCGGATGCTTGCACTTGTGGTGGATTTCTCTGCTCACCCCGAGCTGCTCAGCCCCGAGCTAAGTGTTCCAAGTGTTACAATGTCTCAATCCCCCCCACACAAGGTTAGCCCTTAATGAGTTTCAGGCATCCTACTACTCTCACCATAAGAGTCAGTCCACTCTGAGTGAGACAAACTGACTCCTTAGAGTGTCAGGATGCAACCTTACCTTGAATCCTTACCAGACTATATAGATGGGGTACCACCATGAACTCCCAATAATAGGGGTCATGGAATTACGTCCCGACCACTGAAGCACTACCATGGGGTGTCACCTAGAGGTTCATGGAATTACGTACTGACCACAGACTAATCATACTCAATCAATCAAGTAATATTCATCACACATATAAATTTCATGCCAACCTTTATAACCATTCCTCATTCATATTCCATGTTGCATCAATAACAACTCATCCTTCCCAAATCCACGAATATAGAGTTGTACCTCATGCCAATACCATGTCAAAAGTCATCATTTCTTATCCATGAATCCTTCCATATCTCATATCAACTCTATACCCAACTCATCATATTAAATCCATGAACCAATTTCATACATGCACATTATGTATTTCATGCTTTAGAGAGACCAAATCACTAAAAAATATAGTAACCATACTAGAACAACAGAGAAAATAGAACCTGGTGCATTCTTGCCCAGCCCCTCGCTCAGGCAGAAGAGTCTCGCTCAGGCGAGGGAGTGTCTCGCTCAGGCGAACTCCCTTCACCTAGGCGAGGGCTCGAAAAGAGGAACAATGGCGCTGTCACGGATTCTCACTTAGGCGAGACCTCCTCGCCTGAGCGAGACGCAGGCAGAAATGGGCGAGTACTACTAATCTCGCTTAGGCGAGACAAGCTCGCTTGGGCGAGAAAAATAGGACCCTCCATTGTTCACGTACGCACAGATCAATCATTTAACCGCACCAAACACACAGTCCATATTCATATAATCATAACTTCAATCATGCACATAAATCACAAAAAGGCAACAGAACTCATCAAATATAACTTAAAACGCGAAACCCTAACTTCCCTACCTGGAAAGTGTTAGCTAAGAGTTTCGACACCTGAACCGTGAAGACAACAACTCAAGGAGTAGCTTCGAGAGGTGAAAAACAGTGGAACTAGTTCAAACGAGTTCACTAAGAAAAGCCCTAGTTGGAATTACAAGGAAGGAACTGGATGGAGAAAGAGCATGAGTTGGAATAGACTTACGTGGAGTAGAAAATCTGGTTTGAGCTAGCTTGGAGAGGGCTTAGGGCTAAACCCTAGCACAACATTCTGTGAAGAAAATGAGAGTAAGCTAAGAGCTGTTTTGCAAGAATGACAAGAGTGGAAGGGTTTGGCTGCCTTAGGGGCCTTGTACAACCTATGGGCCAGCCCTTAGGCCCATTAGATTGGGGTAGCTCTCAAAACAAAGAGGGGCAGAATATAAGGGCCTTACAATAAAATATTTCTATATTTGTATGAGATAAATATATTTGAAATTATTTGTTGATATTCATATCAATTTGTTTAAAATTATTGATGAGCAACATGACTTGTTTTAGTTATGTTAGAATTCTACTTGTCATATATAGTTCATCGATTTTGAGTGGCAAAACTAGTTCAAGATAAGTCAAAATGTTATCTTACACAATTTGTCACCTTTTTAAGCAATAAAACTTGTTTAGAATAGGTCAAAGTTATCCTATCATTATAAAAAAAACTAAGAAACTCATAAAAATGAAGCGGCTCGACGGTTATGGAAGACTTAAACTAAACTTAAAAAATAAGGTCTTTTATTTAACTCTTTTTTGTTTTTTTATGTAAAATTATTTATTAAATTGTCATAATTAATTTCATTTAATATTTCTTTCTTAGATAATGGGGTTAATCCTGTAAATTATTTATTGAGACACTCACGGTTGATTTTAAAAAAGTTTGTGTTGTGAAATTTATGGATTGTCCATTGACTTGTTGACAGTTACTCAGCTTAATTACTATTGATAATATTTACATTATTTACATTAAGTATGTAACCCTTGAGTTGTACCCTTTGGATTGTCTTTTGTACCTATAAATAGAAACTTTTCTCCCTTAATAATTATACACAGAAAAGTAGTATTTGATGCTCTATTCTTTCTTTTTATTCTTCTCTCTATTATTAACTTTATGTTATAACAGCAGTTTGTATTATATTTAGTTTTGAGAAACTCATCTCGACTGAAGTGACTAACACCATAAAATTGTTAAGATTTTATAAACTATATATGCATTTGGAAAAAAAATTATTATTTTTATATAATTAAGAATGTCAATTGGTTTATCATTTTCCAAACTTAAGATATTTAATTCTGAAAATAAACCAAATCCATAAATATCAAACAAATTATCATGTTTTAAAGATTTTTCAAGTTTTAAGCATTTTTCTTTCAAAAATGTATAATCTAGTGACTTTAACTTTTAACACTAAATAAAAAACCAAAAATATCTTCATATATTTTAAATTGTTCAAATTTATTCATAACTCTCATTTGTGATGCAATTAAAGCCTCAATTCTTCGCTTTTTTGGATTTTAGAATAGTCTGATTCAAATATTCTAGTTGACATATCTATATATTTTTTTATGAAATAAAAAATTATAATATATAAAACACTACTAAAGAGAAATATATAAAAGAAATGAATTAAAACAATGAAACCTGGTTTTGGTTGTCAAGAAAATTAACTCGATACTAGACTTATAGTATCTTGAAGTCTCAAGTCTCTTTTTCATTCTCAAGTCTCAACTTTTTCATAAACCTGCAGAGTTGTTTATTTTAAGATTAATCATTAACAAAAATAATTAAAAAAATTATTGTTCTTTTCGACTCGATAGTAAGTTTTTCCCCCCTAAACTTCAATTATCTTTCTACAAAAAAATCAAATTTGAATTATACTCAAATTAATCTATTATCCACCAAAAGACTAAACCTTAATCTAATTTGTAGTCTTGGAGAAAAATTCAATTTCTCGTCAAGATATATGCAAAATAAAAAAAACTCTCGAAACTCGTAAATGACTCTAAACCCTAAAAAAATGACTTTTAGTAGATAAGAAAGGAAGGAGAGACAAGGAAAGTCATAGAGAGATAAGATAAGAAAATACAATCCAAATTGATTATAAGAGAATAAATATAGCTAATCATTCTCATTTTTGTAAACAAAATTTTAATTTACTAAAAGAATGTTTTAACTCATTAGTAATCATTTTTACAACCAATAAATATTAATTAATTGTATAATTATTTTAATAGAGTTATAGTAGTAATAAAATATTTTTTTAGGCCTTTTTTATATTAAACATAATTGTATAATTTGTTTAATTGAGGTATATTAATTAGTACTAAAAAATTGAGGCATTTTTTTTCTTAAACATAATTTTACAATTAATTTAATAGAGAAATATTAGTTGTAATTTTTTTTTGAGACCTTCTTTATCTTGAGGTCTAAAGCGAGTGCTTCACTTATTTTACCCTTGAACCGACCTGATTTATACTAATTTTGTAATTTTATCATAAAAAAAATATATGAAACAATTTTTTATTATACCAAAATCTCAACACACTCACTCATCTTTATTTTGATCTTTTTATGTCTCTTAAATATTTTACTATTTACTTTCTTTTTAATTTGTGAGCAATTTGATTTTTCTTCTAAGGTAAATCAATTCTCAGATTAAGTTATAAATTAAGGTTATTGAGTTTTCACCAATTGCAATCATAAATTTCATACATAGAGGAGAAATATATATTTTATTAATAGTTTTCTTTTTTAAAGTTAACATATGTAAATGAAGTTTCATTCACAATCTTATCCAATCATAAATTAAAACATTTAAATTAAGTCTTTCTTAATATGCAATCCTACATGAACTAATCTAAGGTGAAGTTCAAATTTAAATTAAGGTTTAAATAATACCCTAATTTTGTTCAGTTTTTTCAACGTCCAAGTTTTTATTTTTGTTTATTCAAGTCCCAATTTTCATTAATTTTTATTTCATTTAGTCTTTTTTACTAACGACCTTTAAATAGTTAATAAAATGTTAATATTGTATATCATGTGTTACTTCACAATTTTTTCTATTTTTAAAATTTTTATTAATTTTGTATTTATTTTTTATATTTTCTTAATTTTTAAAAAATTGCCTACATATTAAGTCAACATCGTGCCACGTGGTAGTAATAGTGCCACGTGTTAGTGTCATTGCCATGTGTCTTGGTTAGTGCCACGTGTTAGTGGCTTATATTCAATTCAGTTCCAATTTCATTGATTTAATTCAATCTAATCCTAATTTTTTTTAAATGGAGCAATTTTGTTTTTCTCCAAAATTGAGACCAAATTTAATTTTTATATAAATGTTATATTTATATTTTTATTAAAATTCACGTTTTTATTAAATATTTCTAGAATTATTTTTAAACCAACTTTAACTATATTATTATAATATCATTATTAGATTTATGTTTGATTTTTGCTACATTTAAAAAATAGGATTATAGTTGGTTTAAAATAAGGTTATACTCAGTTAAAAAAATAGGGTTAGAGTTAGTTTAAAATTAGTTCAAACAAATAAATTAAACTAGTCAATGCATTGTTAACAAACACCGACAAGTCTCGATTATAAATTAGAAAAAAAAAGCAATGCAATATTATAAGAATTTAAAAATTATTAATTTGATTTTGTAACTATGTATGAGAAGGAAAACTTGATAATGTCTTACTATACGAATAAGCATTAGAGCCAAACATTCAGTGGGCAAGGACCCAAACCTAAACACCCAATACGTCCACAATGTTCTTGGATTTATAAAGCATAAGCTAAGGAATCAATACTTACTATTTCTTTTGAAAAGGATGATGATGAGGTTGATTATCATGCTTGAATTATTGTTGTTTTTTTTTTCTACAAAGGATTCGAAGAAACTAATTTAAATAACATAAAGTGTGTTTGACAATTATAAACTTTATTAGAATTGAACTTACACCAATTTACCTTGTTTCATCACTCACAAATGCTCCATTAGCATATTTATGGGTACATATTCATACCCCTCCTCTGGTGACCTTGTGGCCACACTCCTTTTCCTATATAAATTGAAGAAGAAGGTACATGGCACATAAAGCTAAAGCCACTACCGCCATTCTCGCCTAGGTTGGGGGAGTTGATAAGTGCCAAAAATGGGTAATTTTCATATGAAATGAGGGCACTTATGTTCTTAATTTGTGTTTATATCATGATTGATTCTCCCTAAATCTAGAAAAGAATGAGCTTCCAAGTTTTTGTTGAAAAGAAGTCACTTGATCCCTGTTTTGTGTAAATTTCAGGTACAATAGAGTAGAGAAAGGAAAGAACTTAAGAGGAGCAAAGGAGAAAGCAAGAAACAGAGAAAATAGGGAAGAAAGGTTGTCAAGGTCGCTCAAACCAAAACATGCTCGCTCAAGCTAAAGCCACTGCCGCCAATCTCGCCTAAGCGACGCAGGACCTCGATTAAGCGAGCGCTCGTGCAGTGGAGACCCTCTCTTGTCGCCATTCTCGCCCAAGCGAGATCAGATGCTGCCAATCTCGCCTAAGCGAGATCCTTTCTTCAGCTTGAAGTACTCTTGCTCGCCTAAGCGAGATACTGGCTTCAGCACGTCTCGCCCAAGCGAGAGGCTTTCTTTAGCGTGAAGAATGTTGTCTCGCTCAAGCGAGAATCAGGTAGCTTGAGTGAGACCCTCGTGGAGTATAAATTCTCCGTGCATTAGAAAGTGAAGGCAGCTGGAGATTTTGGAGAAAAACTGCAGACTTGTTGGAGCTGCGACCACGAGCTACAGAGTTCATATTTTCTTCTTCTTCTTCTTTAGCTCTTAAGATTTTGATAGCTACCATGACTGGCTAATCTCTTTCCTTGGGATTGAATGTAATCTACTCGAACTTGGATGTAATCTGGTGATATTTATATATAGCACTTCTGTGAAGCTTGGGAGCGGTTCAATTCTTTATTGAGGAAATGCCCAAATCACAGATTTGAAGATATTGCTCAGCTCAACATATTCTGTAATGGTCTGAGGTTTGACACCAAGATGATATTAGATACAGCAGCAGGTGGAACAATGATGAGTGTAGATGCGGAGCAAGCAACAAGAATCATTGAGGCATTAGCATCCACAAATCATCAAGCTCAGCATAATAGGGAAACTGTTCAGAGGAAAGGAGTGCTTGATCTTAGTACTACATATGCGATCTTAGCTTAGAATAAAATTCTGACTCAACAAATTGAAGCACTAACGAAGCAGATGTCTAAATTACCAGAGCAGTTGCAAGTTGTGCAATCTTCTTCAAGTCAACAACCTATGAGATGTGACTTTGTGTGGAGGCGATCATTCAAATGGTCATTGCTCTCACAAGGAGAAGTTCAATATGTGAGTAACCAAGGAAGACTAGGAAATTTCTCCAACAATAATAACTTTCCACAGGGGTGGAGAAACAATCCAAATCAAAATTTTGGATGGAAGCAAGATGCTGGTCCTTCAAACAGACAACCTCCTTATCAACAACAACAACAACATCATCCTTTTATGCATGACAGAACAACTAAACTGGAGGATACTCTAGAAAAGTTTATGCAAGCTTCTTTGACCAATCAGAAAAATACAGAAGCTTCAATCAGAAATCTTTAAATACAGGTTGGACAGTTGGCTAAGCAATTATCAGATCAGCAAGCAGGTCAATTTTCAGCCAACACTCATACTAATCCAAAGGAGCACTGTAATTCAATTACTACCAGAAGTGGTAAAATTGTGGGAAGAGGGATTGGAGACAACCTGGTTGTAGAGGAGGAGGTGTTGGAGGAACCAGAGAGAGGGAAAGAAAAAAATGAGTGTGAGGGAGAGGAAGAACAAAATAAAAGAGAGTTTGTAAATAGAAGAGAAGAAAAAGAAGAAAAAAATAAAAATAAGGAGAAAAAGAGGGAGAAGGGTGAGAAACAGGTACCACAGTTGAAAAACCTTCCATACCCTCAAAACCCTTCCAAAAAGGACAAGGAGAGGTAGTTTGCAAGGTTCATGGATATTTTCAAGCGACTGGAGATTAATATTCCTTTTTTAGATGCTATGGAGCAGATGTCAACTTATGCAAAATTCATGAAAGAGCTCCTAACAAAGAAAAGACAATTTTCTGAAGAAATAGTGGAGCTTGAAGCGGGGTGTAGTGCAATCATTCAAAAATATTTACCTCAGAAGTCAAAGGACCCTGGGAGCTTCACTATTCTAGTCACAATTGGAACATTGCCAGTAGATAAAGCATTGCTCGACTTGGGTGCAAGTATAAATTTAATGCCTTTGTCTATGCTACGTAGAATAGGAGATCTAGAAGTAAAGCCTACAAGGATGACATTGCAATTAGCTGACAGATCTTTGAAGTATCCATATGGAGTGGTAGAGGATGTTTTAGTTAAAGTTGACAAATTCATATTCCCAGTCGATTTTGTTGTGATGGATATTGAGGAAGACATTGAAGTCCCTCTGATACTGGGAAGACCTTTCATGAAAACATCCAAGGTCATTATTGATGTTGATGATGGCAAACTGAAGGTCAGAGTGTAGGATGATGAAGTCAACTTTACTGTATTCGAGGCAATGCAACACACTAAAGACAAACAACAATGTTTCAAAGTGGATGTGATAAATAAAACTTTTTTATCAGCTAGGAAGCAAGTGACAAAAGTAAACCCTTTAAAAAAGGCTTTAGCTGGTGTTCATGATGATGAGGCAGCAGGAGAAAAAAGAAAATTACAGCTGCAAGAATTGGAAGAAATGAGACTCAGCGCTTATGAGTCCTCTAAGCTCTACAAGGAAAAGATGAAAGCTTATCATGACAAGAAAATTCTCAAAAGAGAATTTTATCCTGGCCAATCAGTGTTATTGTTCAACTCCAAGTTGAGGCTATTCCCTGGAAAGCTAAAATCAAAGTGGTCAGGACCATTTCTTGTAAAAAATGTGAGACCTTATGGAGCCATTGAACTAGAGGATCCTGAATCTAAAAGGAGCTGCGTTGTAAACGGGCAAAGGTTGAAGCCCTATCTTGGTGGTGAGATTGATAGGCTCGCCACAATCATTCAACTTGATGAACCTGAAACAGGCGTCAGGCTCGTGACGTTAAACAAGCGCTTCCTGGGGAGGCAACCCAGTGTTTTAATTATGTTTTTGCACTTTAATTTCATCTTGTGTGATTAAATGTGTTTGTGTATGTAAGTATGTGTTTGTGTTTAAAGTTCGATGTTTGTGTGTAAAAAGGTGAATTTTAGCATCCAATCATCTCAATAAGGCAAACCATGCACTTTTAGTGTTTTCAAACAAAACTGGTATTTTAAGCATGGGAATGAGTTTTGGTGCCAGAATTGAGATCATCAAATGCTAAAAATTGCCTTGTTTTGGCCAAATTGTGAAATTTGAGTTTAAAAGCTTGATTTTGAGTTTGTTGATGTGAAACCTTTTGGAATGATAGAGAATTGACTGAAGTATGGTTTGATGTGTGTTTTCGAGTTATTTGGATTGAAAGGATCATGAATCAAGTGAGGAGAAGTTGAGCAAAAATTTGAGAAGTGGCAAAATCAGAGTTTTCCAAAACTGCACAAAATCTCGCCCAAGCTAAACATGTCTCGCCTGGGCGAGATATGCAGAACCTGAGCTAACCAAGTTTGCTGATATACTCGCTTAAGCGAGTAGTATCTCGCCTGGGCGAGAATGCCCTGCATCAGGGGTGTTTTGGGCGAAACAGTCTCGCCTGCGCGAGACTTTTAATTTTTTCCTCCACGCTCATCTCGCTTAAGCGAGAATGGCTCGCTTAAGCGAGAATTCGCGTTTAAGTGAGGGACAGTGGCAGATTTGTTCACTTTCTCTCTTCTCTCCAAACCCTCGCTCACCTTCTCTTCTCTTCAATTTTGAGCGCGCCACAATTCAGTCTTTTCTCTGCATTTTAGCTCCTAATTTTCGGCCTCTCTTTGCTAATTCCTTTTTAAGGTAAACTCTACCTCTCATTCTCTTCAATTTCACCAAGCATAATCACGTTTTTGTGTTTTTGTAAACCCTAGGTAGTATCCATGCTATAATTTGATGCATTTTGTGTTTATACTGTGGGGTTTAGTTTGAATTGATGCTGAAATTGAAAAATGTGGGTTGCTTATGGTTGACTTGTTTCAAAATTTTTCACCATTTGAAAATGCACTCCATGTGTTTGATAAAATGCCCTACTTAAAATGCCATGTTGAAATTGTTCTTGTTTGTGATTGGTTAGTGAATTAAGCTGAATTGGTCATGTTTTTGGTGGTTAATTCTCATACTTGCAGGTCAATGGCTAGAACGAAGACAACAGCTAAACATCCCGTTATTGAAACCAATAAAGGGAAAAGGAGAAGACGTGCAAGCAGCTCTTCTCCTGAAAGGCCAATAATCAACCGTTTTAGAGACCCCGAAAGAGAAGAACGTTATGAAAAGATAAAGAACTGGGTCTTTATCAAAGAAAGAAAGGTGGTTCTACTTCCAGATGAATATGATCCTTTCTTGAATGGCCTTATCAGGAGGAACTGGATGAAGTTGGCTGACCCGCTTCCCAAATTTGACCCAGAAATTGTCAGGGAGTTCTATGCAAATGCTTATTCTGAGGACAATCCTGGTGAAAAGAGATCTAAAGTTAGGGGAAGGTGGGTAAATTATGATCGAGCTGCCATCAGTGAGTTCCTTGGTAATCCACTACCTCTACAACCAGGGCAACGCTGTGACTTCACAACAAGAAGGAGGAGTCATGAACCTTATGACGAAAATGAAGTGGCCCTCCTTATATGCGCTGCAAATCGATCTTATCAAGTCGGACCCACTGGCAATCCTCTCAGAATTCTAAGAGGAGATATGAAAACCTTAGCCCAAGTCTGGACCACATTCTTACTTGCAAACATAGTGCCCATTGGCCACGTGTCAGACTTGAACGTCCCTAGATGTCATCTCCTTTATTGCATAATGAGGGAGGATCTGACTGTTGACGTCGCCACAATTATCTCTGAAGAAATCCACAAATTTGTGAGATACGAAGTCAACACTAGGAATGACAAGGCAAAAGGTGCTTTGGGTTTTCCGGCATTGATCACAGCTCTTTGCCAAGAACAAGGGGTGGAGGTAGATTTAACTGAAAAGATACGACCTTCAATTACCAAGAGATTCATTGAACACTTTTGTACCCACCCAGAGGACTTGGAGCAGCTAGAAGAGCCCCAGCTGGACCAACAAGCTGAAGATCAACAAGCTGAAGACCAACCAGCTAAAGACCAACCAGCAATGGAAGAACAACAAACAGGGCCCACACAGCAACCTCAGCTCAACATGAATAATGAATTGCTTGAGCAGATGAGATATCTGAGATTGCAGATGGAGCACACTCATCAGCAAAATGCTTCCATTCATAGAGGACAACTCCATCTTCAGGAGTACCTCTATCAGAATGTCCGCGGACCATACCCAGGCATGACTCCACCAGAGTTTTTCACTTATCTACAGTGGCCTAGGGGCAGTCCTATTTTCCTGGGGGAAGTGGACCTGTTGCAGGTGAGGGACCATCAGGAGCTGTTGACACAGATGGAGCAAACATTAAGGATGAGATTGATTTTGGAGGAGATTGATTCACAGCATCATTCCACCCTTCAAAACTCTATAAATACGGTTTCATTGTTCTTTTTCTTTTAGTATTTTGCAGTATTTATGTAATTACTACTATTTTGCTTTAGTTGTTTTGGCTAGAATGCTATATTATCTAGTTAATTAATTGTTTAACTTTACTTTTTGGCTTTGTATTTTGTGCATAATACTTAGAGACAGCTAAAATTTTTTTTGGGAATCATTTTGAAAATCTTTCTTGAGGAAATTGGTTAAAGAGAAATCTGATTTCAGTAAGTATCCTGAGTCTAGAACAACTGAGTGAACTGAACACAGAGGTGAAAAAGGAAAATTTTGGTTGAATTCATAATTAAACAAGATTAGGATATTAGTGCTACATAGTTAGTCAAGATAATCAGTTGTAACAACAAGTGAGATACCAAGGAAATAAACCAGAAAACCCAGTGAGTGTGTGAATCCTTAAACAGCTTGAGTGTTTCCACTGTTTGTTGACAAATTGATATTGCTTGAGTTTTCATTTGATAACATCACATTTGAAGCATGGAAAGGATTAAGGCAATTTTGTTGAATTTATAACTCAGTTCCAAATAGCCAACCTGTAAATAATCATCCTTTGTTGATAGCCCATTTGAGCCTAATTGTTTTAAATATGCACCTTAACCTTAATTTGAATTATTATCCTTTCCCTTTGCACACTTAGGGATAGAGAGCATAGGTGCATTTTATTCAACTGTAAGGGTAATTGGTTGGTAGAATTGCACTCAAGGAAGAAAAGGGTTGAGTATCATAATTCACTCTTTAGTATTGTGTAGGAATGTATATATTTACTCAAAAATAAAAAAATAAAATAACATAAAATAAAAAAAAGGAAAGAAAAGAAAAGAACAAAAAGAGATAAGAGTGAATTATGAATGAAAAAGAAACTTGGTGTATTGAGGTCTGAATTGTGAGGAATGGAGAGTAGAATTGAAATTGGGTTTGAATTGTAGCTATGCTCTCTTTTCTAAGTTGTGCATTTGTGATCTTGAAAAACCATTATTCTTGAAAGCCTAGACTCATTACAACCTTGAAAAGACCTTAAGATCCATCTTGATTGTGTGTTTGTTGTTGGATTGAAAATGACTAGCAATTTTGATTTGTTGAAATTCAGTGGAAAATAAGAGAGACACATGCCTGTGAGATTTAAGAGAGAATTTCCTTGGTTAGAATCACTTGTTCTTACAATTAGCTTTCCTGAAAAATTGGTTGCACTCTTATCCTACTGTTGTTTGATAATTGGATTCACCATTTGCTTCTGATTTTGAATATGTGGTTTGGAATGCAAAAGTTGTCTGATCAGGAACTGTGAAAATGATTTCTCAATAACCAATTTCAGAATTAGAGTTTTGACTGGTTGTTACATCATATTACTTTGCTTAAGGACAAGCAAGATGCTAGGTTGGGGGGAGTTGATAAATGCCAAAAATGGGTAATTTTCATATGAAATGAGGGCACTTATGTTCTTAATTTGTGTTTATATCATGATTGATTCTCCCTAAATCTAGAAAAGAATGAGCTTCCAAGTTTTTGTTGAAAAGAAGTCACTTGATCCCTGTTTTGTGTAAATTTCAGGTACA
>Ga0214543_1004045_pt1 | contig 28059 bp, 18 predicted proteins | sample CNSS2metaG_FD_160094 | JGI IMG/M metagenome (GOLD analysis project Ga0214543, IMG submission 160094) | Root nodule microbial communities from cowpea collected in UCLA plant growth center, Los Angeles, California, USA - CNSS2 | ecosystem: Host-associated > Plants > Roots > Nodule | place: USA... | reverse complement strand
AAAAAAAAAAAAAAAATTTTTTTTTTTTTTAAATTAAAAAAAATTGTATATTATTTTTTTTTTTTTTTTTGTCTTTATGAAACCAAGTGTCATAAATTGAATTGGATAAACACGGTTACTAGTTTAGGGCGTTTAGGTGAGTGGTCCATGTAGGTTTTGGTAGGCAAAAAGATAGTGACTTATTGAAACATAAGAAACAAAGAAGGACCAATGCCACCCTATTCATCAATTACAACATTAGGTATCTATTATCACTTTCCCCTCTCAATCAATTAAGTTTCAACACGCTAATTATATGTGCATAGCTCTTCCATGTGTATGCAAGATTTTGCTCACATGAGTTGGACATGGTTAAATACATAAAATATGATGTGCAACCAACAACCTCTTATTAATTGTAGTTTTCGGAAAGAAAAATGTGTCTCATACCCATGTGAACTTAAAGGAGTAGGTCAATAAAGAGCCTTTAGCAAGCTAAGGTTTGGACAATCATACACTTATGTACTCCTAAGGTTGTAAATTGACTTCGCCTTTGTTGCCACCATTACAGAGTTTCACTTTTTCTTCTTTCTTAATGTCAACATTGCTACCTTTTAGGGTTTACTATCACACCAATATTTTTATGTAAAACCTTTTTGTTCATATCAGAAGATTGTATATTTCTTTTTTTAACTAAAACTACTTAATTTATTAATGCTTCGAACCAATTAATATCACCTCAGAATATGAAATTTTCACCATAATTCACCCTCATTTATTGATGAAAAATCTCTTTGTAAAGAAATGGTTATCCATGGATACATAATTAATCATTATCAATGGATATTTGTTATATAATTTCATATTTGAGCACAAAAGAAAGTCGACCTTAATGATCTGACGGTATCGAGTAAAAGGGTCGTCACTCAACATATAAAAGTTATTTTAGGGATAACAGACTGATCTTCTCCAAGAGCTCACATCGACAGAAAGGTTTGGCACCTCGATATCGGTTCTTCGCCACCTGGGACTGTAGTATGTTCTAAGGGTTGGGCTGTTCGTCCATTAAAACGGTACGTGAACTGGGTTCAGAACGTCGTGAGACTTTACCAACAAATATTTTTGTCAGTAATTCAAACATGAATATATATATATATATATATATATATATATATATATATATATATATATATATATATATATATATATATTTAATTACATATTATTGATAATTTTTTATTTCTTGGTAAATTTTTGTTGATAAATTCAGCATTTCTGTAGTAAACTTTGGACATCTTAATAAAATTTTAGAATGGATTAAAATTTTTAAATCAAATAAAAATAAGTAAAATAAATAATATATAGATAAATAGATACGTAAATTTATTGTCTTAATTTTTTTAATTAGTTTCTTAATCTCTTATGTTTAAATTTATTCACTTGATGTCGAATCCTCTTGATATCTTCTCATCAAAAACCTAACTTATCCTTAATTGAATAACATCTACACATTCAACCAATCAAACAACAATAATTGGGAAACATATATAAGTACTTAAATACTTTAATTAAATCACCCTAAACTAAGAACACTTGCACAATAACACTTTTGAATTACTTTTACGTCTAAAATATTGTTTTAATAATAACTTATTAGGTTAAATTTTATCCGTTCTAACTATTTAGTAGATTATGAATGAAGATTTAAATGTTAATTATGAAATTAAGAAGGTGATAAAAGAGGGGCCACTACAACAACAACCAGTTACTTAAGTCAATTTCGTCCTCAGAGGAATATAACTTTCATTTTACAAAGAAGTCCCTTTTGTTATTTCTTGTGGCTAAGGATGAAAAGCACGTTTGTCATTTCATTATTTAAGAAAAGTCAATGTATGGCACCTTTTTTTGTCACTCATCTTCTCCGTTTTATTTAAAAATAATAATTATTGAGGTTTAACACGAAAACAAAACTATTATTTGTTACACTTCTCATAACATTCATTATAATACTACTATAATATTAACATAAATGAAAATTTCATAAGTTAATTTTATAAACTAAACCTAAAATCTAGTCTTTACAATTTTTACTAATTTAAGATAACATGTCGGTGATTATTCATGATATTACTATAAATTTTTATATTACACTAGATTTTTTTTATAAATTTGTTAAAAGAATTTATTAGAAAATTTTTTTCTGTTATTTTTTCTAAAAGTTTAATTAACAAGTAATTTTTTTGTGAGTAATTATTTTTTATAAAATTATAAAATTTGTAAATATTTTTTATAAAATTTGTTACAAAAAGTATTTTATATAAAATATTTTATAAAAAAATTGATAGTAATTTCGTGTAATTTTTTTACAACAAAATTTGTAAATATTTTCTATCAAAAATTTTAGGGTTAAGTATGTTTTTAGTCCCTGAACTTTGACTCAAAATTGGAATTTGTCAATGGTCAAAACTTTGATAAATTTTGGTCCCTAAACTTTAAAAATGAATGAATATAGTCTTTTTAACCCAATTTTATTAATTTTTTTTTTATGTTTCGAACGCATTTCTCAGTAAATATTGAGTTGAGAATATGTCAAACGGCGTAAATAACTCCAATATTTACTGAGAAATGCGTTTGAAACTTAAAAAAGAGTTAATAAAATTGGGTTAAAAGACTATATTCATTCATTTTTAAAGTTTAGAAATCAAAATTTATTAAAGTTCTAGAGAACTAAAAACATATTTAATCCAAACTTTTAAACAAAATTAATACAAAATTTGAGTTTTTTTTAGTAGTATGAATAATTATTTGATATTTTAAAAATGGTGGATAAGATGAATAGATTCCGATTCTTGAAGCATTGGGATGTGATGACATTGAAGGGTTATTAATTATCTGAAAATAAGGTCTGAATTTGGGATTCAGTCTCTGAAGAAGTTCTTTGGAACTGAGGCTCCCATTCATTGCATTTGATGTGATTTAAAGAAGGTAGTCAGATCGTGTGTGTGCGACCCCACCCATTCCATAAATGAGGTCTCACAACCCATCACTTTAACCTTCACCCATCATCCATCATTCATTGCATTTTTTAAGTTTTGTTTTTTTGAGCAAAGTACAGTGCAGAAGCAGAAGGTGAAGAAAGTAAATAAATGGGACAGCAAAGATAGGCACCGAAATTAAATAGGGAGTGAGGGGATGATGTGAAAGGTTGACGTTTGACTGCCAATGATATGAAAACTGTAACGAAGCTTTTATCACTCAAACATGGCACCTCTCTCACTTCCATCAACACTTGTTTTTTCTTTTCTTAAATCTAACATCATACTTTCATATAACATTGGAGATTGCATTATTCCAAAAACTAAATAAAGTCAATCAATTACTTTTTTAAATAGTATAATATTTGTTAGTATATAGATACAACAATATATTAAAGTAAATTATTTCTTTTTTATAATACATGACCGACGTTAAAATGATAACAAATAAAAAATATTTTAATTGATGAACATACATTCTAATAAGTTAGTTTTAATTTTAATTTTTTCGTATAAAAAATATATTACTTACATAACAACGTATAGTAATATGAGAATGATTGAAATTAAAACAAGACATATATATATATATATATATATATATATATGATAATATGAAAATGTTAATTTGTTGTCGATTAAGCTACTAATCTAGTTAATTAAATTAGTTTTGAAACTTGGATTTGGATCTTGTCATAATATAGTTGATTAGTCAACTAATGTAGTCGATTAGGCTTATCCTGACAGCAGCGGTTGAAATAAAAACAGATTTAACACTTTCTGTTAACAACGTTTTCAACCAAAAAGAAAGAGAAAAGAGTGCTGAAAATCTTCTTGGAGCAAATTCTGCAGCAAGGGCTTAAGTGTTCATAAAGAATGATCATCAAAATCAAATGAATAAGGTGTAATATTGACACCAAAGTTGTGTACTAAATCAGGTGTTATTGTTCACTGTTTTTGTATTCTTTTCTTGTAGTTTCTTGAATTTGAAATTATGTGTTATCACTGTGATTGTGGTAATTGTGTGTAATTGTTTGGAGCATTACAGTTTGCACATTTTTTGAAGGGATGTCTTCAAGAAAGTGTGATTTTAGAGTTTAGGAATTGCATAGATGTTTCTTGTATTCCTTCTCTTGTTGATATAGTGAAATTTTTAGTGAGATTCATTTGAATCAAACCAGTATAAATTTTGTTGTCTCTTGTGCTCTCTTTCATTCTCTTCTAATTTTTGCTAGGTATAAAAGTTGAACAATATGCATTTTTAAACTTCGTATGTCAATTGGTTAAAGATTTCATAAAAATTGTTTTTCAAGTATAAGAACAAATCAAAAGTTTGAAAAACCAATTCACCCCTCTTCGTTGTGAAATATTGATGCATCAAAGCTAATAGTGATCTATTAATATGAATTCTCAACATAAAATAAATATAGACATTTGAGATTGAGAACAATTTAAGTGGCTTATTCTTAGAGTAAGTAGATTTTCACTCTTTAGATAAAGAAAATATTTTATGTGGTTTTTGTATGATATTTAAATATAAAATTTCTCAAAATCTCATTAATATTTCATTTTTTTCTTGTAAAATCCAAAATTTTATAAAAACAAAAATTAAAGAATACAATTAAAAAATTTCTTAGTAAACTATTCATGTTTTTTATTTTTATTTCATCATAACTTTATCTTTCAAAAATTTTAATTTGCGTAAAAAAATAGAAGTAATATGAAATAATGTTATGATGTCTAGATAGATTTATGAGCAGGTAATAAGGTGATGATTAAGTTGATGACATTAATTTTTTTATTAAGATAATTAATTTATTCCTTTTGATCTTTCCTTTTACGTTATTAATGTAAAAGATGATAATGTAGTTATTCCTTTTACGTGTTTGTATTTTAAATACGAGTCTCACCGTTTTTATGTTCTTTTTTCTCAATCTCTTTATTAATCGGCAAAAGATGAATTGTCACACAAATTGGTCACAGTTGACAGTTTCATTGAACCATCCAAATTTTGTTGACTTTTTTTTCTCTTTTCAACATTCACATATGTTTGACCGAAGTGGATAAATTATGCAACATTATTTGGTTGGTCGTAGGTAGGTAGGTCCAACTATGAACTTTCTTGACTCTAGGCACACAAAAAAAAAAAACAACTTTTTTTTTCTTACCCAAAACGGAACTTTCTAAATATTTACAATCATGAATTATCAGAGCCATGAAATAAATTTGGACAAGAAAAAACAAAGAAAGTTAAACAACGTTATCTCATGATACCGATTGTTTTTCAAATAACGTTATCTCATGGCCAGAACAAACCAAGAAATAGAAATGATGGAGTGAAAGGGGAAAAAGGAAGAGAGAAAACAGAAAAGAAAAACATGGTTCTTATTCCCAGCTTTACTTTCTCCTTTGTTCATTCTTTGTTTTAATTTCCATTTTCATGAACACTTGAGTAGAGCTTGGTCTAGATTTTGGGCATATGTTCTTATTCATTGATTGGAAATATTCTATATTGTACATTCTAATTTTTTAAAAATTATATAATTCAAAATTATCTTCTAAATCTTAAAAATACATTTTAGATTTCATAATTTAAAAGTAAATTTGAATTGAGTAATTAAAGAATGTATTATGAATAATTTAGAAATACATTGTAATTTAAAAATGGATTAAATATATTTTTTGGTTAATTTTATGTAAAAATTAAAATTAGTCAATCTTTGAAATTTTTGACTAATTTAGTCTTCTATCTTTAGAAATATGTGGATTTAGTCCCGTTAACAATATTTTGTCAAGTTTGTTTGACGTTTGAAACGTGTTTCCAGCTATCATTAAAGCCAAAATGTGTCAAATAGTGTAAACCGCTCAAATGGTATTATGAAACACATTTAAAACGCCAAATAAATTTAATGAAATCTGGTTAAAAAAACTAAATCCACAAATTTCTAAAGTTGAGAGACTAAATTAAGCTAGAGATTCCAAGAGAAACTAATTTCAATTTTCACTAGAAGTTAAGAGACTGAAAACATATTTAACTCTCTAAAAATTTAGAAAAACATTTTTGGATTACATCTAGAAAGTTTATTTCATACCACAAAATCAAGAGTAGATTTTTGGATTTGACATGCATTCCAAGTTATGTAATTAGAAATATAATTATGAAATGCATAATTTGAAATGTAGTTTTTGATTTGAAAATACATTCTGGATTATGTTTATGAGTTTCACAATTCAAGCATGGGTGTTTTAGATATTTTAAACACCCTCGTAGAGAATTAGGAAGTAGTCTTGGGGGGTGGAAAAAGTAACTTCCTTCTTTTTTTGTTTGACATAAGCCCAACTATAAATTAACCCAGTGCATTACTCGTGCAAACCCATTATTTATTTATTTTTTCTCGAAAAACCTTAATGCTAACGTGCCTCTACATATATATCGTCTTAAATTAAGACTCTTAATATTAATATATGTAAATATAATATTTTAATAATGATAAAAATGATTTTTTTTTAATAATGGGGTAAATTTTATAATTTAGTTAAAATTAAGATGAAGTTATGTGCAGATACAGAACTGATACTGCGATAAAAGATAGAACATTTGAATGCATTTTCTTTTGATGAAAACCTTATATTGATACAAAGCCAAGAAGCAATGAACATTAAGTAGATAGCACGTTGAGAGCAATAGGACTCCTCACCCTTTGTGTGCCACTGTTCCATACCAAAGCACCAAACACAAACTTTCCATTGCTATTCCTCAAAGGGAAGAAATCAATTCTGAAACTTTTTTTCTCCCCAATTTTCCAGAACTTCAATTCTGCTGGAGTAACAGTAACCTTCACACCAGATGGGTTTTCAACACTTGCATAATACACTGTTGGCTCCCCACCATAATAAGTAACTGTACGATAAACTGATAAACTTCCATTCAAGTTGGACACTCCAATCGAAGGATAATTGAAGTTGTAGGAAGCTGTAAGAGGTTTTTGGCATTGAGTAAGATTCCCAGTGAGGTTTCTGAGTTGTGCTGAACTTGCTCCATTGCTGCACAGAAAGTTCAGAACATCTTGGGAGTTAAATTCATATACTAATCCCGGATTCAGTGATGCAACTGGGTTAACATGTCCGGATCCATAGTCAAATGGTGTGGTTGGAGTACCCTTTGGATCTCTTCCTATGAGGTGATGTGTGTTATCCATAACTGTGGCTGTAACATTAAAACAAAGGCATCGGTTAGAATGTGTTAGGAATGCAAGTGTAAGTTTAAGTTCCATATCGAGTAAAATTAAGAAAGTTGAGCATTATATAAAGATGAAAACCCATAAATTCATTGTCTTAAGATTTTGGGTCAGAAGTAGTGTTAATCCCTTATATATGAGTTAGGCTCATGTCTAATTGATGTTGTATCTCTTCGGTGAACCATCGTAATAATCACAATTACAAACATCCACTCTTGTTCTTGACAAGGAATTTTTTAGCATGAACGAAGAATACCTTACCTGTTGTCATTATTGCAGACTTTATGGCTGCAGGACCCCAGTGTGGATGGTGAGATTTTATATTTGCTGCAACTGCAGTTATATGGGGGCAAGACATTGATGTTCCTGAAAGGATGTTATAGTTGAGGGCTCGTTCTTCAACTGTGGCTAAAGTTCCAACCGGAGACCATGCTGCTAAAATATTCACTCCAGGTGCTGTGATGTCAGGCTTCATAATTTCATGAAAACACACTATTTAGCATCATATATAATTATGGGACCAAGTATATATCAACCTTCAACACTATATCCCTTTGTGTCAATTAGACCAGAATAATCAAATTTGGATTCTCTGTTGGGTTTTAAGTGTTGTTCCTCTACTGTGATTTCAAAATTCACATATGTACACTGATTTTGAAGTCTTAAAATATATTAAAAAGTTTTTTAAAGTACCAATGTGAGTGTATTTTTAATGCTGAACAGAGGACATTATCAAAAAACTCAACAAAGAATCTGGATTCAGAATAATCTGTTGTGCATGTAGCTCTAAACATAATCTATCTGTAAACTTGCCTTAATAATGTCTGGTGTTATTATATTTGGTCCCATGGAAGAAAAAATTGCCACTTCTGGTGCAGGTTTGGTACCAACTACAGTTATTGTTGGGTAGATTCTAGCTTTGGGATTCCTGACATAGTAAAACATTAGTAGACAATGTTTCATGATCAATATTTTGATAATTAGTGTGACTAACTTGTTACTAAATATTTTCTCTCCTTTGTAGCAAACTTTTAGGACTCACTTCTCGGTCGATGTATAGGCTTGAAGCTCTTCTAAGGCATCCTGACCAATGAGAGTGGTTGGGATGGCAAATTGAAAACCAAAATCTTTGGCATTATGGTCATTAAGTATCATTCCAACACCCCCACCTTGCCTTATTATTAAGGCCTTCTCTCGTCTGTCATCACTCAAGAAATCCTCAATTGTGCAAATCACAATCTTACCTTTGATTAAGGTAGGATCTAGAGTATTGTTCTTGCAGAAGCTGTACGAATAAATCAAAGAATAGTATTAAAAAATTTGAATCATGTCACTCTTGTTTAATGAGACCAGTTTTGTCTGCCATTAAAAATTTGAATCATGTCACTAAAGTACTTGTTTGAGTTTGCTTAAAGAGTGTAGAGTAGACGTCAAGAAGTTGCGTAGGTAGAATCTGAAACATTTATCAATGTTGAAATTTGTTTGTTCTTAGAGAAATAATGCAGAAGATACCTTGCATTTATGGGTGAAACTCCAGTAGCTGCAGCGGCACTTCCATATATCAAATCATACGATTCATTCATTCTTGTTGGATTCAAAGAAGAACCCTGAAGGCACATAAACCTTTCTTGATTAAATTAACTGATACTGGAATGCAGTAGATGTATACTAATGTTAACTACAGAAATTGTTTGTTATTGTTGACTTAACCTTTAAGATCTTTGAGTTACCAAGGTAGATAATTGAACTGAATTCCCTGTCTATTGTGCTAGCAGCAACAGTCATGATCCAAGGAGCAACATTACAAGCAGTACCTGGAAAAAACGAGTTTCCAGCTGCAGCAGAGACAAAAACTCCGTTTTGGAAAGCATGGAATGATCCTATGCTGATAGCATCCTCAAAGTAAATTGGCTGAGAAAGACCAGGGCCAAGGGAGAGAGATAGTATGTCAACTCCATCATGGATGGCATCATCCATGGCAGAAAGAATATCAGCATCACTGCAGAACCCCAACCAACAGACCTTGTAGATGGAAAGTCTGGCACTTGGTGCACCCCCTCTAGCGGTTCCTTTGGCAATGCCAAGTAAACTGGCATTGCCTACAATGGATCCTGCTATTGTTGAAGCCGTGTGTGTTCCATGTCCACCGCTGTCTCGGGCTGATCGGAAAAATATCCTGTTGGCATTGCTCTCTAGAGGACCATTTTCTGCTTCAAACCCCTTTGAATAGTACCGTGCACCAATAATTTTCCTGAAAATCCAAACTCCAGGTGAGATGACATAGGTAGTGAACGACTTGTGACACTTTCTACTACTGGGATTTTGTAGGGTTAAGTTAGACTTAAAGTCTACTTCTTAACATATATATTAGAGCCATGAGTTATGGCCTATCCTAACAAAGTTTGATGATTGTTGAGTTTATTGTTCTACCAATTTGCAGTATTTAAGTGGATGAATGCAAATTTCACCTTACACATCGTATTGTAAATTTGAAGTTTACTTTTTAACAATGAGTCTTCTTTCTTACAAAGTACTTAACTTTCTCGTTTCTAACCGATATGAGACTTGGACTCATAATTGAATTCTCAACCATTTATACCCAATGTAGAACTCCAACTCACACTTAGCTACAACAAATGCTAATATCTTTCATTTTATAGTGTTTTATCTCTCCTACACTTTGTGGTTAACCCAATTCAAAAAAGTATTAAATGATGCAGAACCCAAATTATGTTCAACAGATGGCATGTGTTGCATAACTTCATTATGTACATCAGATGCAGTACCTACCACTGTATTAGGTTTTGAATTCCAAAATGAGTTCTTACTTGTTGCAATTGGCTAGTGTGAAGTTATCACCAGTAACACACTCTCCCTTAAACTTTTCAGGCACAGGACCTAATCCATAATCATTAAAGCTTTCTGATTCTGGCCAGATTCCTGAAAACCAATGTTAAGTCACTCTTTGTAATCTAAATGAAAGAAAAAAGAGAAAGTACCAAAAAAATTATTTACCAGAGTCAATGACACCAACAATGACATCTGATGCAATGTCCAATGCTGCATGATTCTCGTAGGCAGTCTCCAATCCAAGAAAATCCCAAGAATGTGTTGTGTAAAGTTTATTCATTTTGCTCTCAAAAACGGATACCACTGAGTTATATTCTGAAACAAAATTGTTTCAGAAAACTGTTCTTTAGATGACAATCAAAGATTATTTTAACTGGGAATCTCCCTGTCATATTCAAAATGTTTTCTTGTAAAATTGACACAGTGGAAGCAATACCTGCAAGTTGTTTAGCTTGCTCTGGAGTGATCATGGCCGAGAAGCCTTGAAAGCTTTTACTGTAATGGTAGACTGCAACACCCTTTGCTTCACTGAGGCTGAAAAGTGTAAAGAATTTACACAGGAAACCCTTTTTAGCCTGAATATTGTTCCATTTTGAATAAAACAAAAAGAAAAACACTGATAATTGTAATTAATTCCTTGAAGTTCATCTCAAATTGTGTGGCATGCCTTCCAGTAACAGAAGCTAGTATCTCATGGTTTTCTCTGATAACAGATTCTGAATTAGGATGTGAATGATCTCCCATGTAAACTATGTAATGCTACAACAATTCAAATCCAAAAAATTAGTTTTGATCTGTGCAAGTAGTTGCTACTAGTAACTTATCTCATAGGGTGCAGTTGCATGCAGATTACACAGACACACATGCATCAAGTTCAAGTGAATGTGTTCCTTACCTTTGGGGTGGATCCATTCACCAGAGTATACCCAAAGAAGAGAAGGATGAAAAAACTTGAAATTTTTTCAAACCCCATGATATTCCCTAAGGGTTCAGAGTAGAAAGATAGATGTTGAAATAGTGACCCTTTTTATGGTAGATTATAGGGCAGTTTTATAACCAAAAATGAACAAACTTATATGTTATTTCATGTAAAAAAATCATTTGCCGGCTTTATATGTTTCTGTTTATAACTTAGTGAACACATGAGATTCTAAACAAAGCAAAAAAGACATCTATAGGATAAGATGAATGTATATTGATTTAATTAATCACTTGGTCATTGTATTATAACCAACATGGGTCATTATTTGCTGGACTCGTATTTGTATCTTTCACAACAACGTTATTTGCAACTGTACAAATTTTCCAATATTTAAAACTTCAATTAATCTACCTTGTTTGAAACTCGAAAGTGTGTTGTTGGCGACCACAAATTGTATGTTTACAATGCAAAATGTTTCATTTCAAATTTCTTTTTATGTTAAAACAAAAGCTATGGTGCTGGTAAGAAGTAAAATGTGCTGAGTAATAATTGAATTTACTGATGTGGACTTTCAGGATTCAAGCAATAAGAAAAGGTGATCTCAAAGAATGCAACAAATTAAGAAGACTTCAAAGCACAGATAATGGGTTCGTATGAAGTCAATAAAAGGAACCTAAGAAGATTCAACACTAATAAGTTCTTCAAGATAAAACTTGATAATTGTAAGAAATTTAAGGGTGAGAAGTCAGAGTTCCATATTTAGTGGAGATGAGTGAGCCCAACAATACATAAGAAAGCTTTTACTTCATTCCAAATTTAAAAAATGAAAAACTAACAGTTTAGTCTCAATTTATTAAAATATGTGACACAATGAAACAATAAATTTTATTTGTAATATGCGTCTTGATCCCCCTTGATGATAATTGATAAAGGTATAATGACCTACATTAACATCACAAAAACTACACAAAGTTTAACCACAATAAACACAGTGTGTTTACATAAAACATAATCAGGTTTGGACAAAGGTTAACCATTGATAAATGCTTTATATACCAACATTTAGAGCATTTATCTAGCAATTATCTTACTTGAAATTTTGCTTTAATTTGATGTTAATCCAGCCATTAAACAGGAGTAGGTCCAATATTTTTTCTTGAACTTTCTATTTTACTACTTGTATGATTTGGTATGCTTCCAAAAACAAGCTTTTTGTTAACCATCATGGAAAAACACAATGTTACAGTGTCCTTAACATGTGTAATACAATGTTTACCATGACTTAGAGAGCATATGCACTGATGATCACAGGCAATAGAAGTTCATAAATATTGGTTTGAGTTGAACCTTTCTTTTATTGCAGAAATCGAAGTGATATGATCATAAATGCATTTTCTTAGGTGTAAACCCAAGAATGACACAGACCAAGAAGCACTCCACATTAAGTAGAGAGTACATTGACACCAATAGGACTCCTAACCCTTTGTTTGCCATTATTCCATGTCAAGGAGCCAAACACAAAGTTTCCATTGCTTTTCTTGAAAGGGAAGAAGTCAATCCTGAAAGTTATCTTCTCCCCAGTTTTGTAGAACTTCAATTCTGCTGGAGTAACAGTAACCTTCACACCAGATGGATTTTCAATACTTGCAGAATATACTGTTGGCTCCCCACCATAATAAGTAACTGTACGATAAACTGATAAACTTCCATTCAAGTTGGACACTCCAATGGAAGGATAGTTGAAGTTGTAGGAAGCTGTAAGAGGTTTTTGGCATTGAGTAAGATCCCCAGTGAGGTTTTTAAGTTGTGCTGGGCTTGCTCCATTGCTGCACAGAAAATTCAAAACATCTTGGGAGTTAAATTCATATACTAATCCCGGATTCAGTGATGCAACTGGGTTAACATGTCCGGATCCATAGTCAAATGGTGTGGTTTGAGTTCCATTTGGTTCTCGTCTTATGAGATGGTGTGTGTTATCAGTAACTGTTGCTGTAACATTAGGAAAAAAACGGCATTAATTTAAGATGATCATAGTAACAAACACCTATTCTCATGACTTTGGTAGTTGCCACGAAGTTTTGAAGCAAACGAGTTTAGATTCTCTACTGGATTTTTCTGTACTGAATTTGGATGAACATTACTCTATTGTTGATGCTCAGCAGAGGACGACACCGAAAAATCCAATAGAGAATCTTCACTCATGAAAACTTACCTGTTGTCATTATTGAAGACATTATGGCTGCAGGACCCCAAGATGGGTGGTGAGATTTAATAATTGCTGCAACTGCAGTTATGTGTGGACAAGACATTGATGTTCCTGAAATGATGTTGTAGTTGACAGGTCGTTGTTCAACTGTGGCATCAGTTCCTACTGGAGACCATGCTGCCAAAATATTCAGTCCAGGTGCTGTGATATCTGGCTGCAGAGTTGAATTAGAGCACACTAATTAGCATAAATGACTACAGAATCGACCTTCAACACTATGTCCTCTGTATCCTTTCTGGGTCAACAAAAAGGTTAAACTAGGAAGAATCTGGTGCATGCAGTAGTCTAAATATACATGAGTCTAAGTAAACTTGCCTTAATAATGTCTGGTGTTATAATATTTGGTCCCATAGAAGAAAAAGCTGCCATTTGTGGTGCTGGTTTGGTACCAACTACAGTTATTGTAGGGTAGATTCTAGCAGTAGGATTCCTGACATAATAAAGCATTAGCGGTCGATGTTTTATGGATCAATCTTCTGACAATGAAGTGTGACTAACTTTGATATTATAGATTTATTGCTCTATTTGACTAACTTTTGAAACTCACTTATCAGTCTTTATATATGCTTGAAGCTCTTCTACTGCATCCTGACCAATGAGAGTGCTTGGGATGACAAATTGAAAACCAACATCTTTGGCATTATGATCAATAAGTATCATTCCAACCCCTCCACCTTTCCTTATTTCTATGGCCTTCTCTTGTCTGTTATCACTGAAATTCTCGATTGTACAGATCACAATTTTACCCTTGATTAATGTAGGATTTAGAGTATTGTTCTTGCAGAAGCTGTTACATGGAGAAATCAAGGAAATAGGATTAAAAGTTCAATCATGTCACTTTATAACAGCAAAGTTTGTGATCAGCCACATAACAGAGAGAACACCTTGCATTTACTGCTGAAACTCCAGCAGCTGCAGAAGCACTTCCATATACCAAACCATACTGGTGCTCCATTTTTATTGGATTCAAAGAAGAACCCTGATGAAGTTTATAAACCTTAATTTAGTAACCGAGACTGATATATGCATTACACGTATATTGGTGTTAAAATTTCAAAAGGGTTTGTTAATGACTTCACCTTTAAGACCTTTGAGTTACCAAGGTAGATGTTTGAACTGAAATCTCTGTCTATGGAGCTAGCAGCAACAGTGAGGATCCAAGGGGCAACATTGCATGCAGTACGTGGAAAAACTGAGTTTCCAGCTGAAGCAGAAACAAGAATACCCTTTTGAAATGCATGGAATGTTCCTAAACTGACTGCATCTTCAAAGTAAATTGGCTGAGGAGGATTAGGACCAAGAGAAAGAGATAATATGTCAACGCCATCGTGAATAGCATCATCCACTGCTGAAAGAATATCAGCATCACTACAAAAGTCAAACCAACAGGCCTTGTAGATGGAAAGTCTAGCACTTGGGGCACCACCTCTAGCTGTTCCTTTGGCAATGCCAAATAAGCTGGCATTAGCAACAATGGACCCTGCTATTGTGGAAGCTGTGTGTGTTCCATGTCCATCATTATCTCGAGGTGACCGGAAAAATATCTTATTCACAACACTATCTAGAGGGCCATTTTCTGCTTCAAACCCTTTTGAATAGAACCGAGCACCTATAATTTTCCTGAAAAATCCAAATTCCAGGTGAATGACATAGCAAATGACAATCTTTATATATCAGTTGCATACCATAAGTTTCTGCCATAAACCAGCTATCCAAAAAGTTTAGCCTATTCGGTGAGGAAACATGAATGTATGATGAATTTGAACACATTCATTCATGTAAGAGAATCTAGTTTGTGCTGAAATCTAGTGTTTCTTATTAGAAGAATTAGGTTGGCAAAGATAGAAGTAGAAATCTAGACCAATTTATGTTGGAACTAGTAATAAGAACAATTTATAAGTCGGTTTTGTATGGTTGACATTTTAGATGTATATACCTCGACGGTAGAGGATGTTAGAAGTCCATCATCGACAGCCAATTTACAGTGTATAAAGTGAGTGTAAATCTCATTTTTCAAGCTGATTTTATAAGATTAAGTTAGGCTTAAAGTTCATTTACTAACACTTTGTCACAAAGTGTGTCAGAGAACACTAACCCAAATTTTAAACTATTATTAGGTGAAAAATGTGAATGATTTTACATTACACTTTAACAGTTTCAACTGCTTGATTTATTTACTTCAATATTGTACATCAATCTCAAAAACAGTCAATGATGGATTTTGAGTTCTTACCTGTTGCAATTGGCTAGTGTAAAGTTATCACCAGTCACACACTCTCCTTTGAATCTTTTGGGCACGGGACCTAATCCATAATCAGTGAAGCTTTCCGATTCCGGCCAGATTCCTGAAAACCAATGTTGAGTCACTTGTTTTTAATCCAAATGACAGAAAAAAGAGAGGGCAAAGGAAAGTATTAACCAGAGTCAATGACACCAACAATGACTTCGGATGCAGTGTCCAGTGGTATAGGATGGTTCCTGTAGATAGTATCCAATCCAAGAAAATCCCAAGAATGTGTGGTGTGGAGTTTATTCATTTTGCTCTCAAAAACTGACACTACCGATTTATGTTCTGAAACACAATTCAAAACGTTGTTCAGAGCCTGAGCAAGTAAATGGTCGATGAATTCCTTATAGAATATGTTTTTTCACTCTGAAACCTGAGCAAATACAACTCCAAATTGGAGCTACATATTTTAAATCCAGAGGCCATTTTCAAATTATTGAATTAGTCCTCATTGTTTCCTTGTCTCCAATATAGTGAAAAGATGAAGACAGAAGCATATAACACTGGAAATAATACCTGCAAGTTGAGTGGCTTGTTCAGGTGTAATCATAGCTGAGAAGCCTTGGAAGCTTTTACTGTAATGGTGGATGGTTGCTGCTTTTGCTTCACTTAGGCTGAAAAGTAGAAAGAATGTACACAGGAAGTCCATTTTGGTCAAAACTATTCCTTTTTCAAATAAATTAAAATTAGAAGAACACTTATAACTATAAACAATTCTATGGATTTTATCTCAAAATGAGTGGCATGCCTTCCAGTGACTGAAGCTAGTATCTCATGGTTTGCTCTGATCACGGATTCTGAATTAGGGTGTGAATGATCTCCCATGTAAACTATATGATGCTGTATCAATAGAACTCCAAAAGTTAGTTTAGTTCCATACAAGTAGTTTATAGCTTTTACTCTAAGTCCAGATTCTTTTTTGAATTTTTTAGTATTGTCTTCCACTGAACATTAAAAATACAATGATGTGGTATATTAAATTTCTTTTAATATATTTTAAAACATAAGAATTGTTATCCATGAGTGTATTACAAAGACACAATAAAGAAACAGTACAGACAAACTTAACAGAGAATTCAAATTCTTTCTACTATTGTACATGCATGCAACTAACGTAGACAGCATTGCATGCATACATCAAGTCAAAATGATATATGCTCCTTACCTTTGGGGTGGATCCATTCACCAAAGTATACCCTATGAAAAGGAGAAGGGTGAAATAGCTTAAAACTTTGGCAAACCCCATGATACACTGAAAGGGTCCAGAATAGAAAGCTGGAGTTGGAAATGGTGACTAATTTTATGGTTGGTGATTCGTCCATTTTATAGCCAAAACTGACCAATTCAAACAGTTGCCGGCTTTATATTTTTCTGTTTATTACTTGGTGTACAATTGGGATTCTTCAGAAAGTAAAATGACATTCACAAAAGGAGATAAGATGAATATATATTTATCGAACTAACAGCATTTGGACGAATTATAAACAACAATGATTGGATTCAAACTTGTATCATTCACAGCTACATTACAGAGAACTAACACCAATTGTCCAATATTTAAAACATAAAAGGACGATGGGTCTTCCCTTTGTCTGAACTTGAGTGTGTTATTGGCAACTACAAATGGCATATACTCACCCAGATACCAAAAGCTACAGTGTATGTTAGAGTCTTTTAGAAAGAAAAAACTACAGTTCACTACTACATGCTTCTTCCAATGATACTCTGTTATTCAATTCTTTCTGCTGTAGGTGTTTGAGTTAGATCAGATTTTGAAAAAAAAACATCCAGAACAATCTATTTTCATTGGTTTAGATTGATTTGAAGTTTTCAAAAGAAAAATGCAATCCAAATCAAACCGGTTCAATAAAAACTGGATTGGTTTAATTTGGAATCATTCAATTGTATGTAAATACACAAAATTTTGTTGAGATAAATATAGTTTTGTCCAAAATCTCACACACAGTTCTATTATTAAGAAAAAATAAACTACTTTTATGCCTAGTAATTGACTTCTATAAGATATACAAATAAGAAAAATTATAAAAGTTTTTAATCCTAATTCAACTCGACAAAACTAACTCGTAAAGGAAAATTTACACCTATTTATATATCGTTAAATCGTCTTATTTTTAACCAATATGGAAATTCTAACAAAGTATATATATATATATATATATATATATATATATATATATATATATATAAAAAAATATATAATATAAAAAAAAAAAAAAAAAAAAAAAAAAAATAAATTTTTTTTTTCCAAATTGATGTTTTGCATACCAAGTAGAATGATTGAGTCCTTCTAGTCAGGCTTTTCTTAACATCTATATCATAATTGTCCCTGTTCTTTTGCAAAGGATGTGGCAAACCACTTTTGATTTTATATGTCCATTTGGCAGATCACCTCCCTCACACTTATAACTGATAGTAACCAGACAGCTTACATGTTACTTCAAATCATCAAATGGCCGTCCAGAAGATTCAAACAAATAGATGAATGAAAAGTTATCTGTTTCTGTAGATGACTTCTAACTCTATCAGGAATCGATACCCGCTGTTCTCTTTCAAGTCCATAAATGGCCTTGCCAAGAATATTTTCACATAGATGAATCACATCTTATACAATTTACAATCTCTTTTAGGAGTATTTTGAAGTGTAAACTAATCTCACATCTGGTTTAACAATCTGTTGAAAACTATATTTTATGGTTAAAAGACTGTTTCTTAGTATCGAAACTAGTATGTCAGTTGCAGCTTGGTGAAGCACAGCAGCAAAAATTCTCAAACCTGAAAACCCTAAAATTTGTGAATCCTCCATTAAAATGCAGACAAACATGAGTAACCGGTACCATATATTCAAATGAAATTTATTTTTCTGAGAATTTCAGACTGTTTTTATACACAATTTATGAGAAGTAAAATTATGCACTTCACTTGATCCAATAGTTCTGTAAATTACAAATAATAACATGTTTGAACTAGTGCATATAGTCGAAGAAAAATTCCGTCAGAATTATCCTTCCTCTCCGAACTCCTTTGTGAATCTCTCATGAACATCGAGGTCGGTCTTGCTTACAGTGGGTCTTTGTCTAGCAAGTACTTTGTCAAAATCTGTCCTCGATATAGGTGGTGGCAGGATCTGTGGAGCAGACGGGACATAAAAATTATTACTCTTCAATAATGAGTTAGATAATGAAATTCTGGAGTCCTAGTGTCATAAAAATCTGCATCAGCTTGAATACCTGTGAAGCAAGTCCTTTCGCAGCAAGCTCCTGCATTGTAATTTGTATTGCACTCTGTTGCTTTGGTCCACATGGAATCCACATGCCCTCAGGATTCTTAAAGAAAAACATGGCATCTTGGGTTTTGCGAACAGGTTCAAATAAAACATCTTTGACCTGTAAAATAGGTAAAATTACCTTTGCCTTAAAATTCTTCTAAGTAAAAATGATCATTCTAACTACGCATTTCACATAGAAGTCAAACTTACACAGACAGATATATCTGAACCTGAAAACCCCTCTGTCCGGCGAGCCAAATGTTCAAAATCACTTTCTGTCAAACTATGGGGAGTATCTCCTAGGTGCACCTGTTCAATTTATCAACGAAGAAAAAGACATAGTAAGACCATTTGCTAGGTTCACAATACATAATAAGACCAATCCTTCAATGAACATCATCGTGCATATTGCCCATACCTTGAACATGTGCTGGCGAGCCTTCAAATCTGGTAGGGGTATGTATATTCGCTTATCAAAACGTCGCCTTATTGCCTACAATAACAACTTGATCAATATAAATAGTATCATCCCGTTGACTTAAAATAAGAACTAGTAACCATAACTATTTTCTTACCTGGTCTAGAGCATAAGGTGTATTTGTAGCCGCTAGAACCAGAACTTTCTGATCATTGTGTCCTACACCCTACAACGTAAAATGGAAAACCAACATTATGATAGAAACCTTGAATCTTCTGAATTAGAAGAATAAGGATGCATAATAATGTTAATTACAGGGGGAGAGGATAGTTCGAACACCTTTTTTTTGAAAAAAAAAACAAAGATATATGTATAACAAAACTTGAGCCATACATGATGTGTTCAGCTTAATAAAAAAATGCTATATATGACGAGACTCGAGTCATTAAACAAAAAGTGCGCACAACTTTCTATATGGCTAAAAATCATCCAATATGTCACTTTACAGATTCTTTTACCGTTAAAAAAGGGTAATAATACTATCACCAAATCTAGGCTTGGCCAGTCAAGTGATTATGGATGCCCAAAAAAAAAACTGCAAATGATCAAACAATTAAAATATTGAATAATTTATGTCAAGAGTCACAATTTCAGGAAACAAGGAAATACACAAAAAGAAGAATATAATAGATGTAGATATAAGGCAGTTTGCACAATGATGGAATACTATGAAAAACATGTAGAACATATCAAGCATAACAATTGTTTGTATTATAATTTATAATGTTCAGTAGGCAAGGAAACGGAGAAAGAATACAGAAAATGATATTCTTAAATTGATATGGTTGAAAATATAATATAACAGTCCTTTGTATCATAAAACATGAATCACACGAAATCATTTAACTCAATCAAAGACCAAAATATTATTCGTCATATGATTCTTTTTAAAAACTTCCTCTTAAGTCCTTCTTGGTTACTCTTTCTTTCTTTTCACTGGATTAAGAACCATGTAATTTACTCCCTGCACTAGTCCTGGCTATTACAAAACAATAATTATTAAGAAAAATAGGACTAGTATAGTCAGTATTACTCCAGTTAATATCGAAAGGCTACTAACCCAAGGAAGCAACAAATTAATATTCTAAGATTTTCCAAAATATTCTAAGACACAAATGATTTAATGGGATATTTTACAGACATCCCAACAACAAAGGTAATGTGTCAGGTAGCTCTAGATGGCTTATTAAAGGAAACGATAAAAGCCCAAACAACTGATAAGGAGATGAAACTTAATTCAACCCTGCTCCTCAAATAAAGTAAGGATAATTCATCAACATCCTAAACCCGTATACAATCTCCTTCACTAGTTCCGCATAATGCAATTCAGATGTAAACTAAAAACATATGATCTAATCAACATATTACCAACTTGACACCATAAATTTATTACCTGCATCTGCACCAGAACTTCAGTTTTAATTCGTCTTGAAGCCTCACTCTCGTTACCCTCTCCACGCTGACCACACAGAGAATCTATTTCATCAATGAATATGATAGAAGGTGCACTTTCACGAGCCATTTCAAAAAGATTTGAAACCAACTTTTCACTTTCACCCATCCACTTTGAAACTAGGTCTGATGAAGAAACACTGAAGAATTCAAAAGTTAAAAAATGCTGCAAAAAAAAATGCCCCCCTAAGCACTCACGTTTACAGCCTTATTTAACAATACAAGATCACTATGAAGACAGAACTGTTTGATTTGCTTGCACAAGCACAAGGAACTAAATCAATCATAATCATGAATATGTCATTGTCACTCAAATTGAAAATTTTAACAATTAACAATGTTGATGATGATGTGAAATCATCCATGTTGACACACATTTATCGACCAAACTTAGTGTGTTTCAATTCACACTGGATAATCCAAGATATTATGTTAGAAAACAGAGAAATAGTACAAGAACTCAAAAATAAAATAAAAGTTGAAAAGGGGAATAAAACAGACAATAAACAATAATGTACTTTCACCGAAGGAAGGAAAAATTGCAATACCCCTCTCTCTAACATCGAGAAAAGAACAATAACACTCTCTCTTGGAAATGGAAAAAACAACTACTAGGAGAATGAAAGCAGAAACTACTTTTTTCCTCGCTCAATTTTTCTCTCAGGCACTGAGACAGTAAAAAAGAAAAAGAAGTGAGACTTCTCTTCACAAAATCATGTTGAAATTTCAAGTAATGTGGTTTAACCTAATGTTCACACGTTTGGTTTGATGTTAAGGATCTAGAATTGCTTTTTATTTGAAGTAACTTCAGCTAATTTTTTGTTGCACCAAAAGAAATACATTGAATTACTGAGTGTGCTAAGTGTGTGTTTGGATTAACGATGACAAACTTGAAAATTTAATGAATTGATTGTGGTTAAAACTGACTGTGAAGTGGAGTGATCTACATTTAGATATGTTTATTATAGAAACAGGTTAGTATTATTAAAACTTAATATAATTTTTTTTATCCAAGCGAAAACTATCCATAGTTGTTTGAACTCATGATCAATTCTAGACACATAATAAACTCCTCAACATGAAACTAAACCTCAAAAATTAATCTAAATCACAATAACTGGTGGTATCTCAACATAGAAAATCCAAAATGAAACCAAACAACCAGAAAGTTCTGCCGGTAACTTGCTTTTAACACACATACATCCAAATTGCATCACTCCAAAATCAATTTTGCAAAACCTCACCCAAACACATAATTAATCCAGCTTAAACAACAGAAAATCAAAAAATTCACCTGAAGAATGTCGAATCAGCTTCTGTTGCAACAGCCTTGGCCAAATACGATTTACCCGTCCCAGGTGGTCCGTACAACAAAAACGCTCTCCAAGGTCGTCGTTTACCTGAACCGACCAAACCATCCACCAAACAGCAGAAAATTCAAACTTCAGGTTTAAGGTTACACCATCACCGTTCCTCAATCGCATAATCAAAAACAAACAACAAAAAAAAAAGTCAAAACCTCACCGGTGAAAAACTGAGGAAACTTCACGGGCAAGATAACCGCTTCCTGCAGAGCCTGTTTGGCACTCTCCAGCCCCGCCACGTCGTTCCACTTCACGTCGGGCTTTTCTCTAACGATGGCAGAGTTGAGCCCGGCCCGGAGCTTGGCCTGTTCAGGATCCTCCCCGTCACCGCCGGCGCCGTCCTTGGGCTTAGTCTTGGGCCTGGTAGCGACAGCAGCATCCCCGGAGGAAGGTGGGCCGCTGGGCCCATCATCTAGGACGGCCCGGATCTCCTCGGCCCGACGCAGGTACTCCGTGAATTTCTGCGTGATGGCCTCCTTGATCTTAGGGTTCTTCTCATACTTGAGGTGCGTTTTGAAGTACTCCAACGCGTTCATGTAAAGTTGAAACGCTTTCGCGTAATTACCTTTGTTGTCTTCATCCACCGCTTGCTTCACGTACTCTATTGCTTGTTCTTTGAAATTGCTATACATCTTTTTCTTCTTGTTCTGTGATTTTGTGAAGGATCTGATTGTGAAGAAGAAGAAGAAGAAGAAGAAGACGAAGAAAAGGATGCGCGTGGAAAGAGAAAGCGTTTGGAATGGTTGGGCGAGTCAGAGAAGGTTCTTCCGTCGAACCTTCCTTCGCAGGGAATCGAATTTCGTGAATTCGCGGGTTTATATATATTCCTCAATTGGAATCCTTGGATGAAGATCGAACGGTTTATGTTTCGGATGCGTATTTTGGGTTGGATTCATTTGTATGAAACAAGAACTGTTCGATCTTTATTTAACGGTTCTTATTCTCTGCGTGTGTGATTGCGTGAGTAGGGAGACTTCAGGGAAACCCGTCTCGCCTGCGTAATGCTTTGCGTTTCATTTTGTATGTTTTTTTTTTTTTTTTTTTTTTTTTTTTTTTTTTTTTTCCTGAGGAACAGGTTTTCTTTCTAATACATTGATATATTTTAATTTTTGGTTTAGTTATGTAATTTAAGTATTTTTAATTCAATTGTTATTAAATTTTATTGTTTATTGAATATTTAGTTATAAAGTTTATATTTTTTAATTCTTTTATTAATCAGTGACTATTATCTATTTATTCGTTATCTTATTTAATTGTTATGATTCTGATGGAGTATTAAGAGAAGAGAGACTTGTTTACGTGACTCCTTGAATACTAGTTTAATAATAAGTGTATTTGAATCTAAAACACAATTTTCATAAAAAAATATAAAAAATCTATTGCAATTAGTTGACACATTTCATATAAGTTAAATAATTAGATTTGTCCAAATTTATCTATAAAATATAAAAATGAGTTAAACATTGAACGCGTAGATCCAAAAGAGTCACATAGACTACTTATTTTTCTCTATCTGCATATTTCTAAAAGTCTCACGGTTTACCTCTTTTTCTCTCAACTCAGAAAGTTGAAGATATTTATGATTTATGATTGCATGGACTTGTATTTGGTGTTATTTGAACTTATATAATATGTGTTAAACTAAGTTATTTTAAAACCGTTGAATTATTATTTATTATTTTCATTAATTATGGGATGAAATTTTGAATTGATAGAGCATTATTATATAATTTTTTTTTCATATGAAGTAGCCTCTTACGAAATTGGTTTACAAGTCAAATTTAAAAATTCTTATGAATTGACGTAAATTTTCGAGTCTGGTCATCTTGATCCAATGTCCTAATCCATCAATATAGTAAAAAAAATGTAAAAAATCTAGCCATAAGGAGATCACCACAATTTCTTCAATGAAAGAAGTTTACACAAAAAGCTAACATATACTCAAGTGTAATTTTAAGCATGAATATATTTAGGAATTTAAGGAAAGTGGTCGAAAGGAAATAAAATTTAATAAAAATTAAATCTTAGTAAATGAATACATGATATATGTTATTTAAGTTGTATATGTTGTTCTTTCTTATCATAAAATTCATCAATCATACAATCTTTATCAAACTTCTGCTCAATGTAGATAATCAAACAATCAACTAGAAATTCATCTTGCATCTTATTTCTAAGTCTATTTTTCACAATCTTTAGAAAAAGATATCTCAATTGTAGTAATTGAAACAAGTAGAGTTAATATTAATCGAATTAAATGATCAATCAAAGGATAAGTCAAATATTTTCTTATTTTCATCAATCCTTAAAATAGCTCGGAAATTGTTGATAGATAAGTTATCTCATTTGAGAATGAATGGAACATGAATTTCATAATGATGACAACTGGTTGGATCAGATACAGATAGTGCCTACTCGCAACAAAATGTTCACCTGTTACTCGTTCGTTTACTTGTCAGGTACCCTTTTAGAAAATACCCACAAGCTTTTTAAAATTTGTGAATACCCAAATACCCGTAGATAGTCATAAGTGCAAATAGTATGATACTCGCACCCGATCCATTTATAAATGAATACTGCTACATGCTACCCTCCAAATGTAATAAATACTCGCAAGTACCAACTATCTATTACGAACACAATACTTTTATCATCTCTACTCTGGATCCATTATTGATTTTAAGAATATTTATATATTTATATAATTTAATTTAATTTATATTGATCTTAATAATTATATTTTTTTTTACATTAAAATTTAAATTTCCCATTCAATGTGTTTGATAGACGATGATTTACGGAGTTATACTGTAATTTCGATCTTGCTGTTTTGAGGAGATTTGCGAGATAACTTTGCTAATTTACCACTCTACCCCTTGTTATTATATTGGAAAATATAACATATCCGTTGCTGAAACTGCACTCATGGACTTGAGGTCTGCATAAAACATAAGATGTTTCATTGACTCTACTTCCCTTCCCTTCTATGTGTGTCTATTTGATTTTCCGTACCACACCCAAGCTTTGCAGATTTTTTATGGAGATATAAAAAAGTAATGGAATGGATACACTCTACTTATATCTGATTCCACCTTGTTTCTTGCTTCTCCACTTACCCGATTCCATTGTTGATGTATCCGGTTCCAAGTGCTTCAATTTTGTATCCAGATACCTATTGCATATATCCGATTAACAACTTCTTGTTTTTTTATTTTGTCATTGTTGTTACATCGTGGCAGAAAGTTGGTGTTGTTTTTTATCCGGATATGTATTTATTTTTTTTCAATTAATAAATATCTTTAATATTTTAATATATGTAGAAAAAAAAATTCAAAATTAATTACAATTTATCTAATTATTATTTTATACTATATTTAACATCAAGGGCAATTTTGTAATCTAATTTTTTCATAAATTAAATTTTATTTTTTATTAGTCACATCACTAAAATCTTACACAAATTTTCACAAAATTTACTCTCAAATCTACTTCACTATAACCTCCAAATTCCTTAAAAAAAAATAATACAAACTTTATCCTCAAATCCACTCAAAGTAATTATCTCCATATCCCTCAAATCGTTCTACTTCTAAGAACACACCCTTAATATACACTGATGTTCAAATCATCTTACCGTTATAAAATTTCAATATTTATTAATTTGTTACTAATTTATTATTTATTATACATGAAATATCTTACTACTAATTTGTTTTAATTTATTTTAAAGTTGCAGAACTTATTTTGTTTTAATGAATTTAAATAAATATTTGATTAATTATTCACAAAATATGTGAAATTATTAACCATTACTTTATTTATATTTAAATTTTACTTTATTTATATTTACATTTTGTATTTTTATTTATTTATTTATCACAATTAATTGTATAATAAAATACATTTTATTAAAAAAAATCTATAAATAAGTTAGATACATTCTCCTAATAAAAATATAAAAATATTGTTATTCAATTTCACAAAATAAAATGATTATATTAAAATTTAATTATATTTTTATAAATTTAAATTTATATAAGAAATATATTTTAATTTCTTAGAAATCCTGTGCGTTGGCATGCGTAAAAGTTTAAATTTATATAATATTTTATCTATTTTTGCTATTTATATTTAATTTTCCATTAACATACAAAATTAATTTCAATTTTAAAATTTGATATTGCATTCTAAAAAAAGAGATACTCATGTGCACGCTTCCTTAGCTCAAATTTCAAGTATTAAGTGTTCCTCAACTAGCAAATAAATATACAAAAATCTATAAAACAACATTAATCATGTATGGCTTGAAAATAATTCTAATAGTTTTAACATGTTTTAATCATAAAAAATCAATAAATTTTCATTCAATAGAAGTGAACCTTACATTTATTTAAGATTATACCACTCATCTTCATAAGATTTTGATTAAAGAAATAAGAAAAAAATTGTACAGAAACATTTTTAGTCTTTACAAAAGTAGTTTAAAATACTAAAAATAATAGTTATATTAATCAAGATTAGAAAAGGTAGACTTGTTTTTATGATTTTCTTTTTTTTCTGACGAAGAAGAAAAACTGAGCCAGTAGACTAATAGAAAAAAAAATCCAATAAAATAAAACTATTACTATTTACATTGATATAAATTATGACGTTACAAACAGTTGGGGTTTCACATTTCGGCGGCGAAATGGGTAAACGAGAAAAGCAGAAGCAGAAGCAGAAGCATGAGAGGCGTAACCGTGGAAGAAGCTCCTTCAACTATCTTCAAGAAGACCAAGATTTTGATGACACTCCAAGGCTCTCACCTTCCGGTGAAGAACCTGATCATGACAGCAATGAGGAAGAAGAAGAAGATGATGCCGATAACGACGAAGCAACGATAAGTAATGAAAACCAATCACACGATATGCCTTCAAAGTTTCTCCTTTATCAACAATCTGTGCAGGTTTGTGTTCCCATCTTAAAGAAATTGGATCTTTGTCGATGGGCATATGCTTCTGGATGATGAAATGTGAAAGATTCAAAATTGTTAGTTTTTGTGTGATTTGTTGTGTTGATTGAGAAGTTCATAATGTGACTTGGTGAATCATGTTATTTTGTGTTTGTGCAGTCTCCTAAAGGAGACATAAGCTATATGCAAAAGTTCTTTCTCATGTATGTGGGTGGAAGGGTAGCCCTTCATCTTCAAGAAGATTTCTGTGGTACTGCGTTTCTTAGGTACATCGTCCCTTATTCATGCCTCTTTTAAGTTATTGATACTCTCATGGATATCCTAAATTGTTATCTCTTTTGATGAATTGAAGGAGCAAATTCTTGTTAGTTCTTTAGATTGTTACTATTACATTTTAGGGTGCCTCACATTACGAATTCCTCCCTTTGATATCTGAGTTTACAAAGATTCGATCTTTAGTGAGTGTGCTTGGAACTGTGTTACGAATTCATACTCGGGTGCCATGACAGTGGAATGTGCAGTGTTCATTTTTTCATTTTGTACTGAAAAAATAAGAGTAAAATGAATGGCAGTTTACGAAATTGAAGAACCAGAGTATGAATTTTGGGCTTTTTTTATTTTTGGGTCGTTTTGACCATCAATTTTCATAGTAATTTGTAAATTACTATGAAAATACGTGGCCCCATGTAGATTCCATTGTAGCTGCTTCTATTCACAAAGCAACCATGAATGACAAAATTGTTCCTGCTGCTCTCCCTCGGATGCATTTTCACGATTGTTTCATAAGGGTATGCAACCTTTTGCTTCTCCTAAAACTCAAAAAATATTCACATGGAGCAAGTAACCGTCGGTTTGGTTGATGACTTCAATCTTATATATAAAGAAACCGGCTTCCACCCTGAAGGCATCATTTAAAAAAAAAAAAAAAAGAAACCGGAATTGAGTTTTAGA
>Ga0214543_1004043_pt1 | contig 28066 bp, 10 predicted proteins | sample CNSS2metaG_FD_160094 | JGI IMG/M metagenome (GOLD analysis project Ga0214543, IMG submission 160094) | Root nodule microbial communities from cowpea collected in UCLA plant growth center, Los Angeles, California, USA - CNSS2 | ecosystem: Host-associated > Plants > Roots > Nodule | place: USA... | reverse complement strand
GTGATTCAAGAGAGGTGTTTTCTAAACCCTAATCTTTCTTATCATTGATTGTAAGTTTGGTTTATTTTAGTGATTTAGTTAATCTCGTTTTTGAAAGATTAACAACTGGACGTAGGGTCTTTTGATCTGAACCAGTATAAATACTTTGTGCAATTTTCTCTTCTCTACTCTCTTTATTTTATTGTGTTTATTAAAATAAAGGAAAGATTTTTAATTGATCTTTGATACAAAAAGGGAAAATATTAAAAGCACAATTTTTATTAAGAATCCAATTCACCCTCCTCTTAGTTTTTGTCTGCACGCTCAAACATTCCGCTGCGCGATACCAACATTGTAGTCTTTATCATGCATAGAGAGTGTTTTTTTCTTCGATTTGACCGAATGGTTTTCATGTTTAGTGTGTTTTCAAGCCTCTAAGTTCACTCGCCCTGCGCTATGATGAGGCCCATAGGTTGAGGTTGTTTTCAATTCTCTATTTGTGTGCTTTCACTCACTTCGTTCTAAACTTTGGTTTTCAATATAAGGTTAGTTTTGAATAAAAAAACATTGCATTTTGGTTATATATGTTGATTGCATGTGATGGCATGGGCTATATTTTGTCTTTCCCATTATTTTTTTCATCTTAGACATTCTTTTTACCAATTTTAGGAACTTTTTAAATTTTCGTAGCAGGGTGTTTTCGATAAGAAATACTTTAGATGTCTTTGATTAATTAGTAGGTTCGTTGCTAGATTTATTATATTATTTATTATTATTAGGTGCATTCTTATGTTAAGATTTTTTATAATTTTAGTTAAAAATTGAGCGAACCTTAGTTCTGTTGGAGATAGACGTGTCAAAGTGAGCTTAAGTCCATGAGCTAACTCGATTCATCACGGGTTCGAGCTGGGTTGGGTTGAAAAGCTAAAAAGTTTACCAACTATGGGTAAAAACGTGTTCAACTTTCTTAAACCACAGATTATGTGGGTTCAAGCCGGATTAAAGTGAGCTAATCCACCACCCCACCTATATTTTAAAAAAACTAATTAAATTAAAGATAATTAAGTTTCCTAATTTAATTAAATGTTCCTTTATTTCTCGAAGACAACAATCACCCAAGTCTCGCAAAGTGCTTCGTCTTACTCGTAGAGTGCTTCACCTCGTAGACTTACACAAACCCTAACTTGTATCGCCTTTGATTCAAACATACACCACATAGAGCTTCATCTCCATTGTGTTCGTTCGTTAGTCTGTGTTGTAGTTGCTCTTGCTCCACATCGGTACTTGCTGATGTAGCTCCTCCTTCGCGTCAGTGCTCCTTCTTCCTTCATACCAGCCTCTGCGTCTTCCTTCCTCATCGCAAACTTCCTCTCCCATCCAGGTATGTTCTTTATTTTTTTTACTGGTTGAATAAGTTGAATCTCTCCTTGTGTTTGAATCATTATTCTTTTTGTTTCCCCTTTAAAGATTTATGCTTTCCACGTAAACCCATTACCCGTTTTTTCTTTTTTTTTTTCTTGTTCATTTTTTTACTACTCATTTCCTCTTCACATTCCTTCTCTTTAGACTAACAATTCTTTAAAGGAAGGTAACTTAGTTGTTTAGGGAAGATTTTTTCTTTTTTGAGATTTATATCTTATTTCTACCACAATAGAATTTGAATAATTGAGTTTTTGTCCCATAAAGGTGTAGGTTTAGGCACTTTTAAAATGATGACAAGCATGGTGGCCTAAAGATGGTTTTGATTTTTAGATGGTATATTTTCTTGTTAGGGATTAAAATTTTTGCTTTCCTTTGTTGAGGATTTATTGATATAATCATAATTATCAATGGCTAGTAGCTCTTTTTATTTTTTTCTTTCTAGATACATGTTCACATTTTTTTGTTGGCTAACTAAGTAATTTAATCTTATCCAATCTAATTAATTAACTAAAGCTCTTGCTCTAATATTATGAACATAATTTCGTCTTGCTACAAATACCTTTTCATATGGTTTAGAAAGATAATGTTAGGAAATCTTGCTTCTGATGAAATCGTTTTGTATACTTTGTTGCTTTCCTACATCTATCATCATAATCACATTTTCTTACAAGATCAAAGTTGATGGATGTAGCTAAAAGGAGTAGTCATCATAATGAAAATCATTGTACTTGTATCCTTGTATATGTTTATATGTAGAGTAATACCTAAAAGGAACATTTTCTTTGATTAATTCATGATCTCCAAATTAATGCCATTATATTGGAGGATTGTCTAAGTGCCATTTTTATGTTGAGGTTGCATAATTGTTTAGGAAATTCGAGAAGATGCAATTGAATATTTGATAATATTGTTGCTAATGCGATGAAATTAATATTATTAAATTATAACAACTTCAGTATGGTAAGATAGTAGTCAACAAAATAAAATGGGTAAAGTAACCCAATGTCATTTCCCAACGAACGCGAAATTGATTTCTAACAAATTAGTTCTTATAGAAAGTATACAAAATGGTTAATCAAATAAACTAAGAAATAAAGAAATAAAGTTGGAAAAAAAATAAAAGATATAAAAACAATGATAAAGAAAATAGATTGATTCCACTACTTTTTCAAAATAGATTCATCATTGGTTATCTAAGAATTATCGTTCAATTAATTATTGTCTTAGATTTTTAAATTAATCAATGCAAATTCTCAATTAATTTGTTGGCGTTCTCACGATTAACCAAAGTACATTATCAATTAAAAGCAAGAACTTTGTAGATTAATCATAGTAAATTTAACAAAAGTACATTCTCAATTAAATATTACTATGCCTAATCATGTCTATTATTTTACCTATTATCAACCCCCAATTTTGTCCGGATAAATAAATTTGTTCTAAAAAAAATAAAAAATAAAATATATTTTTAATTAATGATAGAAAAAACAAAAAAAAAGGAAAAAATATATAATAATCTTTCTTTAGATTTTCAAACTTTAAATTTTAGTAAAAAATAATAATAATAATAAAAGAACGAAGAGCCCCTTTTATTTTTTTTTCACAACCTATCTCATGAGCACAATGGCCCAAAGGTTTTATACATATCTTCACCCTCACTCTTGTAGGACATGTCGCGAGAAGATAATTTTGAAATCTTTGAATTTAGAGAAATGTACGATTTTAATAATAAAAGCAAATATTCTGAGTAATAATATTTTTTAAAGAATGATACAATTTTAATAATTAGAAGCAAATATTCCCAGTAATAATGTTTGTTAGAGAAGGGTACGATTTTGACAGTTAGAAGCAAATATTCCTGGTAATAATTAGAATTAATTATATGAATATTATGTTATGATTTGATTTACGTAATGTGTTGCATCGGGATCTTCATGTACTGAAAAAATATATGATTGGATTTGCTTGATAATTAAAATATTCCTTCGTAGGCTTTTAATTATCTTATTTTAAGAAATAAAAATAAAAATTATAAATTATATTTCCTTTTATATAATTATTGAATATCATTTCAAGTCTCGAATTTACTTGTAAATAAGATTTTTATCATGTTGAATATTGGATTCCCTTCATAATTAAAAATATTAAAATTTCGAATTTTAACTCATCATCTCAAATCGTAAATATTAAGATTTTTACGTGATCCTTGATTTTTCAAATGGAAATATGTAGGAGCGATGTACAATCCTTGTCAGGCCAAAAAATAAAAAATGATTTTGTTTTTTATCTTTATTATTTTTTATATATGTATTTATCTATCTTTGTTTGTCTTGATGTCATCTTTACTTGCTTTGATATCCTCATATGATTATATTGTTGAAATTATTGAACCCTAGGTAGAAGACAATTGCTATATCTGTTTAGGAATTTTCTGGTTATTTTGCAGGTGTGGGTTTAGGTAGTCTTAGGTTGCTCTCTTCACACACTACACGTTAGGTTAGTACGTATGTTAGGTCACCTATCGTTGTCGATTATGTCCTAAGGTTGACTTCAACTCTAGAGGCGTATGAGATTATTTAGAACTATCCTTGGAATTATCATGTAAAAGTCTATAGACTAGAAATTAGGTTTTCTCTACACCTTCTAGGACACAAAGGGAGCGGGCATTATTTCTTTATATTTTTTTAATCTTTTCATTTTTTTATAAAATTAAGTAGTTAATTTTCAATTGTGTCACATTTGCATCAACATATCATGTAAATAAGGGCCTCTTGAGGCACATACATGCATTACATCTCTTTAGGCAAGTCAGTGAAATGCATATCATGCATGTTTTTTTAGGCTTAAATATACATTTGATCCCTATTTTTGTTATTTTTATTCAATTTGGTTCTCATTTTCGTTTTGTATTCAATTAGGTCCTATTTTTGTCTAATTATAAATTGAATATAATTCTTAGATTCAATTGTTAAATAAAATATATTTATTTAAATATTTTTAAAATATAATTACTAAATTTTTAAAAATATATATTAACATTTGTAAAATTAACATTTAAATATAAAATATTTAATATTTTTATTGCATTTTACATATTAAAATCTAAAATATTTTATATTTAAATGTTAATTTTACAAATATAAGTTTATTTGTCTAAAATATTTTGAATATTTTTAAATATTAATTTTAAAAGTATTTTAGAATATAAATATTATAAAAAAACATTTAATAATTATATTCTTATGATATTTTAAATAATTATATTCTATTTAGCAATTAAATATAAGAATTTTATTCAATTTATAATTAAATTTAATAATTTATAATTGAATTTAAAAAATAATTAATAAAAATGTTAATTTTAGAAAAAATATTAATATAATTTGTATAAAAGATATTAAATTTAGTGTAAATTTGAAAGGGATAAAATTGATTTATTTTAAAAAAAATTGGGACTAAATTGAACAAAAATAACGAATATAGGAACTAAATTGAACAAAAAAAATAACACAACCACAAACTGACATGTGGCACTAGAATTGACACATGACACAATTGTGACTTGATGAATAATTTTTTTTAAAATTAAAAAAAATTTAATAATTTTAAAAAATGAAAAAAAAAGAAAAAAATTTGATAAAAAACAAAAAAACCAGGAGTTGACACTTGGCATGTATTGTTAAAAAATGTTATCAATTTAAACACCGTCAGTGAAAAGGAACAAATTGAGCAAAATTTCACGAAAATGAGAACCTAATTGAACACAAACGAAAATGAGGACCAAATTGAATAAAAACAACGAAGATAGGGACCAAATGTATATTTAAGCCTACTTTTTAATAAGTGCATCACAATTGCATCAACATATCATGTAAATAAGTGCCTCTTCAGCCATAAGAATGCATTACATCCACGTCTTGTATTCATGCATGATACCATGCACATAGTTTTAAGGTAAATAACATTTTGACATTCACATGACACGTAGCATGGATCCACTTTGGATTCAAGTCACAATGTACAGTGCATAATATTCACCCCCTTGCTTTTTCATGCCACTTTTCATAGTAATACCATACATACACTCACATGCACGTGCATTTAGGTAGTTTCCAAATTCAACATAACATGTTTCATATTTGCATCCTTATGTCGCTTTGCATAATGTATAACTTGCATCCATATGTTGTTAGTATATATACATGTGTATAGGTAGCTTCGAAATTTGTAGCATCTTGCCTTTTCATGTCACTTTGCATAACATATAACATGCATCAACACAACATCTTGAAAAAAATTTGCACTACAATAAATTCAAAATTAATTGTTTACCTTTTTTGTTAATAAATTCATGGAATTTTGTGAAAAATGAAAAAAAAGGAGAAAATAAATTATTCTTTGGTCAAATCATTAGTTGAATAAATGAAAAGTGGCATACTTTTGAAACATTGTTCTAATTTGTGTACATGAAATTATTCAAATACATTTCCTTTCCCATCACCTTTTCCCCATAAATCTTTCTTTTGTATTCCATGGAGGATCATCATAAAGGGGGCATGTGCCTTAGAATGAATTCAAATTGAAGTGAGTATCTGAACACAAAAAAAGGAAAAAAAAAATAAAATAAAGAAAAGTCTGCTAGACTGAAAACCCAAGAGGGTGGTCTAGGCAAAAATTAAGACAAAAAAAAGAAGAAAATAATACAAAAAAAAAGCAAGGGCAAACAAGGGCAACCTCTAATGTGATTGAATTTTTTCCCCTTTGGATTAAAGCTTTTGAAAGTAAAACAATCATGACTTGAAATGATGTGTGGCCATGTTTCTTTATCAAGAAAGAATGATCTTCCTTTGTTACCTATTTTGAGCCTATGAAAAATCAAAATTTCTTTTCTAATTACCCTGAACAAGGGTCACCTTCACACTGAGGTTGACATAATGTTTGAATCTATTTCATTTGTTGTAATTCACCAATAAAAAAATAAAAAAGTTTGGACAGACAAAAAACTAAAATTGGTTATGCAAAAAAAAAAAGAGAAATAAGAGTTTGAAAGTTATAAAAAAAAAGAGATGGTGAACAAAGATAGTCAAATAAATTTTGGGTCCAACGTTAATTAAAAACCTTGTTTTAAATAACCTTTACACCATTTATTTTAAGCCTTCACTATCCATTTTTTTTATATCCCTTAGCCTGGCCATAATATAAGCCTAATAAAGTCCACACAAATCAATGATTTGTTGTTGTTCTTTGAAAACTTTAATTTAGAGAAAAATATTTTGTCATGTAAGAGGTTTGTAAAAAAAAAAGATTGAAAAAGTGTGTTCAAAGATTTGCTTTTAAACACTGGGGCAGTTTATTTTTGGTTGACATGTTTTCATAGAAATCCAAAATTAATACGAGTAGTCAAGTTAAATCAAGGCCATTCGCTCTCATTCTTTCATTCTTCATGAGTTTCCTATCATATTATCTGCTTTGAGCCTAAACTTTGATGTACCTTTCTCCTACCATTATTCATTATTCTCACTTTGAATCTACACTGGGGCAAATGTTTTACTTGTTGTTCATACATTATAGTTGGTTATCTTGAATTTGGGTAATTATTGACTTTGATTGTCAGGCTTACATTGGGGCAACTAGTATGTAGTCTTCCATCATTTTCAACATTCTCATTCTATCAACAACTTGGGCAAGCTCAAACACTTTTTGCGCCCTGAGGCCAATCTATACCCTCAAATTGGGTCAACTTTTAAGTCCCCATCTATTTTTTATCAATAACTGGGGTAAGCCCAAACACACCTTATGCCCCGAAGTTAACTCTTAACTATCAAATTGGGGCAACTCCTTAGTCAATTATCTCATCTAAACCCTTCTAAGACCTTTGGTAATTTCATGTATGTCACTCAAATAATGTTCTAAAAACAATGATACAGAAAAGAGTTTCTCAATAAACTGGTCAGACCAAATAATATTTTTCAAAGAAAAAAGTCAAAATAGAAGGATTCCATAAATCTAAAAATAAGAACAAATTGGAGATTAATTGAAATAAGTTTCATACAATGTAAACAGTGAAAAAAATACAAGAGGGCATGCTCCATGCATAGATTCATATAAAATCAAAGATACATCATTCATTTTTTTTTGAAAAGAAAAAAAAAATAGCAAACAAAGGAACTTTCGTCATGCATTCATACATTAATTCATACATCAAGGTTTCAACTTTGTTCATGCATATGAAGTAAAAAATAAAAATAAAATAAGTCATAACATGTGCATCATACACTAATATTGTATTAGTGTTCAAAAGGAAAATCCATGAATCATGCCAACATTATCATTCATCATGCATGTTCGAAATAAACATAACAACATTATCACACATCATAATGAATGTTAACAAAAAACATAGCATGTGTCAGCATTTTTACACATACCATGTAAAAGTAAAAAAAAGTCACAATAAGCATCAACATTTTCATTCATTCATAAAAAGAAAATTCATAATGTGTGTTAGCATCTACATGCATTCATACACATATCACATCAATTATGAAACAAAAAAAAATCCAAACACGTGTTAGTAAAATTAGGCTCCATGCAATATTTGGTTCAAAAAGAAAAAAAACTCATATACATGCCAACATATTCATGCACATATCATATTAGCATATTCATGCACATACACATTATGTTAGCATATTCATGCATGCACAATCATCTAAATGTTCAAAAAGAAAAATTCATAACATATGTCTTAATAATCATGCATCATAGTTCTTTTTTTTTAAATGAAAAAATTCTTACCATTCTTGGATCAAAAACACTCCATTCATATGAATTGTTGTCAAATCCTCTTTTAAAAAGAAAAGTCATTCTACCTTTGGATCGAAACCCTTTTCATTCATATAAATGGTTATTGAATCCTCGTTCAAAAATACAATTTCTTTTTACTTTTGGATTGAAACCCTCTTCATTCACATGAAAGGTTGTCAAATCCTTCTACTTCAAAACAAAGAAAATGAGAAAGATACAAGATCTACTTCTTTGATGTTTTCTGGATTGATGGTCCTCTTCATTCATATGAATGATATATATGTCCTTAAGCCCAATTTTGCAATGGCCTCCAAGCCTAGCTTTGTCTAGCCTTCAAGCCCAGCTTTATCTTATCCTCAGGCCCAATTATTGCACCAGCCCCCAAACCCAACTTTGTCTGGCCCTCAAGCCCAATTTCGCACTAGCTCCCAAGCCTTGCATTGTCTAGCCCTCAAGTCTAGTTTCCCATTGGCCCTCAAGCCCAACATTGTATCGCCCAAGCCTACCTTCATCTAGCCCAAGCCTAGTTTTGTCTGGCCCAGACCCAACTTTGTCTGGCCTAAGTCTAGTTTCGCACTAGCCTACAAGCCCAGTTTTCACTAAAACTCAAGCCCAACTTTGATTGACCGAAGCCCAGTTTTGCATTAGCCTCCAATCCCAGTTTTGCACTAGCCTCCAATCCCAGTTTCGCACTAGCCCCTATAACATTCCGACCGCATATTACAGATTTAAATAATAAATTAAAGAAAAGTAATTAAGTCACAACGCGGGAAATTTAAAACTTTATTAAACTAGGAAAAGTCCAATATTCCATAATTTATAAACGCAAAGTATAATAAATATCCATAATGTTTACAAATTATTATTCAAAATACAAATCATCAAAACTCCCAATCTAGCCCACGCTCTGAGGCTAAGCCTCACCAGCTCCTCCTGCAATATCATTTGCTCACGTGTACTGCGTATACCATCATCGCCAAACACAAGCAGATAGGGTGAACTAAAAAGATAACACATAAATATACATCAATCATACATATATAATAAAATACATCAAAATAAAATCCCATCTTTTATCCCGCATGGCCATAACCATGAATGATATCATTCCACCACCAAGGAACCTTCTCCTTCTCTATCACATGGCCACAACCATGTAATATCAATGTACATCAAGGGAGACTCGTTTCCTTCTTTCCACATGGCCATAACCATAACCATATAATATGAGTACACATCAAGGAGAATCGTTCTAGCTTTTCCACATGGCCACAACCATGGTAGTAGTGTTCTACATCTTCTAATGAGTATCTCAAGGCGCCTTGCTGCCACACCTATCAGCCACAACCGATAGAGCACATGCGGAAACCATGCTACGCATCACACACCATAACGCCAGGTGGAGTTCCCAAATACGAACATAGTCCGTAACGTCCTAGGACTACCAAACTCGTCAGCAAATCACTAAAGAGGGCAATCCTTCTGGACCCATCCGTACTGGCCACAACCAGCACACTCATTGGCAACACTCGCCAACCCGAGCCACGACTCAAGAGTTCCTCGTGTTCATCCACTATCTTTAGCTACAACTCAAGGGAAGTCATTTCGAGCCACAACCTATAGAATGCCACGTGCTTAACCCCTATCTTGGGCCACAACCTAAGGATACGTTCCGGCCCACAACCTAAGGAACATCAGCAAGCCCACCATTGAGATATCTTAGAAGCCTTATAGACCACGCTTTACAAATTCCATCTCATCCCATCAATACAACAGTAACACTTGCCTTGAACGCACAACAACACCCTTGCTCACTTAGGCTAAAAGCCCTTGTTCGAACAGTCCAGCCTATCTCGCTTAAGCTAGGCCAGCTAGCTTGAGCGAGCCTCTAGAATAACTGTAGCCGCGAAGTCTCGCTTAAGCGAGCTCTTTCTCGCTTGGGCGAGACCCTCACTCGCCCAGGATTAAACTGCCTCGTCTAGGCGATGAGTTCAACGAGACAGCGGGACCACACTCGAAATCTCGCTTAGGAGAGAGGCTCTCACTTGAGCGAGACGTGCCTTCGCTCAAAACAATAAATCTCGCCTGCGCGAGAGGTGCAACCAAGCCACACAAAACACACGCGAGTTCTCGCTTGGGCGAGGCACACTCGCCTAAGCGAGATGGCCTGTCGCCCAAGACCAAAATTACCTCGCCTGACCGAGATGCTCGAGCAGAGCCTGAATCTGAGCATTGTTTTATGCACACAACAACAACAATTGAACCCAAAATACACTCCAAATTCATACCATTCATTCAGCATAATTTTGTTAGGCATATGAGCATAATTGGACACGAAAATATACCCCAACGACCCAACTTTACACAATCACATAATATACAGAACACCACCCCATTATATACATACATTTAGGTCAAATTTCAATGAAACAATACCCAAAACCCACAACCCCAAATTCCCTCTCATGCAGCACGAATTTCAGAGCATAACTTCATCAAAATCATGCAAGACAATGCAATTAACACAGAATTTCGGGTTCAGCTCCCATAACTTGGAATTTTCCCTTGCTTAGAAAAATGCAGAGTGTTGGGAATCCCTCCTTGATCACTAGGCAGCCTAACACCTTCCCTTCACTATGCTCTCAATTGCCACAATCCTCTCCTTTTAAAGGGGCCTTAAAGTTATTTTCAGCCCTCCTAGCCGCCCCCTTCTGTGAGGGTTCTCTCCACCTTTTCATATTCATGCCATACCAATCTTTAGCAAAAAGATTATTAAAACAATAATAATTAAATAACACATAATTTGGCACACATAGGACGTGAACCCAAGTCCTTTCATACAATCAAAGTACTCTCAACCACTTGAGCTAGTAGTTTTCAACGTCATACCCATCAGAATTTAATGTCATAAATACACTACCTACCCACATTTATTAATTAATTATTTATTTAATTAATTAAATTATGCGGATCTTACAACCCCCTAAGCCCAAGTTTGTTTGGCCTAAGCCCAGTTTTGCATTGGCCTTCTAAGCCCAACGTTGTTTGGCCCAAGCCCAATTTCACACTGGCTCTTAAGCCCAGTTTTGCTTGACCCATAACCATTTTCTCTGACTCCTTAAGCTTAGATTTCTTGACCTTTAGGCCCAGTTTCTAGTCTTGAAAAAATAAGAAGAAAAAGAATCACAATATATTATCACGTATCATGCATTCTCATTATGTCAAAGGTATCATTTTTATTTGTGCGAACCAAAACCATCTTCATTCATATGAGTGGTTGTTGAATCTTTCTTTTTCAAAAAAAAAAATGAAACAAATAATAATATACCTAGTTTTAATCATCATGGTTCTCTTGTCTCAATCAAGGTTTCTACACCTTGCTAAGATTTCTACACCTTGTTTCTAAGTGAGTCAAGGTTTTCGACGCCTTGCCAAGGTTTCCACACATTGTTTCTATGTGAGTCAAGGTTTCTACACCTTGTTTCTATATAAGTAAAGGTTTCCATGCCTTGTCAAGGTTTCCATACCTTGTTTCTATGTGAGTCAAGGTTTCCACACCTTGCCAAATGTGTTACACCTTTTTTCTATATGAGTCAAGGTTTCCACACCTTACCATGGTTTCCACACCTTATTTTTATGGGAGTTAAGGTTTCCACACCTTGACAAGGTTTCTACACCTTGTTTCTATATGAGTCAAGGTTTCCACACCTTGCCAAGGTTTCCACACCTGGTTTCGTGAGTCAAGGTTTCCACACCTTGACAAGGTTTCCACACCTTGACAAGGTTTCCATACCCTATTTCAATGTGAGTCAAGGTTTACACACCTTTCCAACGTTTGTACACCTTATTTCTATATGAGCTAAGGTTTCCACACCTTGTTTTTATGTGAGTCAAGGTTTCCACACCTTGCCAAGGTTCCCACACCTTGTAGCTTTGCTAGTCAAGGTTTCTACACCTTGCCAAGGTTTTTATACCTTGTTTCTAAGTCAGTCAAGGTTTCCACGCCTTGCCAAGGTTTTTAAACCTTTTTTCTATGTTTGTCAAGATTTCTACACCTTCTTTTTGTGTCATTTTTCCACACCTTGCTAAGGTTTCTATATATTTTTTCTATGTTAGTCAAAGTTTTCACACATTGCCATTATTTTTTGCATATTGTTTTTTACGTTAATCAAGGTTCCCAGACCAATTCATCTGAGTCATCTCTTTTGCTTCATGTATATAAATTGGGGCAAATTTTTAGGTTTCATATTTTTTTTGGCTTAATTCATATTTTGGTCCTCTAATTATTATGTGTGGTTCATTTTGGCCTCCTAATTTTTTTGAGGTTCAACTTAGTCTCCAGTTTGTTAAGGAGGTTCAATTTAGTCCTCGACGTTAATAACATTAAAAAAAATTAATAGTAGATTGTTTTAATGTGATACAATGGCATTTGTGCATTACGTGGTAGTGTATTGAGATTGGGTGATGTGGAATTTAGTTAAAAAATAACTTTGTTTTCAAAGGGGATAAATGTTGTTAGGGTTAGGGTTCGAAGAAAATAGGGAATTGAAGAACAAATTTGGGAATTTGGTGGAGAAGCATAATCAATCGAAGAAGAAGGATTTTAAGACGAAGTGTTCGTTGTCACCTTGGCTGTGGCTTTCCGTCATTGTTGTAATCATAGTGTCGCCAATTCGAAGGTTAGTTTTTGCGGTATTTGCGTTATGAAGGAAATTGCTTGTGTATTTGTTTCGTTTTACTTTTTTACTATTGAAAGTATGTTGTTTATGAAGGTTGTTGTTATTTTTATGTGTGATTTTGTTTGTTTGTTTTTAATGGTGAGTGGGTTGTGGTCCCGTTTCTTTGTGGTTAGTGGGTTGTGGTCCTCTTTCAAAGGAGAGTGTGTTTAACTTTTTTGGGGTATGGGTGGTAAAATATGTTTTATTCGTGGGCATTGGTAGTGCATAGAGTAACTCATATGTTTTTTTTATAGGATAGGATGTGTGATGATAGTTTTGAGGTGGTGGTCCACCATGGGGGATACTTTGAAATGAAGGAAACACTGAAGTATAGTAATGGGGAAATGAGCACGTTGTCTTGTGACCTAAATATGTGGAGTTTTTTAGATAATTGGAATACTTAGGGAAATGGTTTATGTAAACATTAAGGAGTTATGGTATAAATTTCGTAAGTCCGCTGTATTGGAGAACAATTTGCAGAGGATGTTTGATGATAAGGGTGCAATTCACATGGTTGATATTGCTGGAAGGAATTTGCAGGTGCATATGTTTGTGGTTCACTTAATTTTTGAAGCTGAAGTTGTGGATAATTTTTTGGAATATTTCTCGAAAGAGGTAGTTGCACCAGTAGCCACTGAAAATGTTGAGGTCTAGGGTGAGGTGGATGGTCATAGTGGTTGTGGGGATGGAGATACCTTCATAAGGTTGACATACAACAAGATAATTATGGAGGAGAAGGAGAAGGGGTACAAGGTGATTGTCACATGAAATCTGAATTCCTAGATGACGTTGATAGTTATCATATGGTGGATATTGAGTGTGAGGTGGGGGTTCAGGCGCAAACTCAAAGTGAAGTTCATGTTGAAATTGGAGTCAAAATGAGGCTGAGGTTCAAGCACAAACTAAAGTTGCGATTGAAGAAAATATTGAGGTTGAAGCAGAAGGTGGTGTCCAAAGTCACCCACCACTACATGGAAATACTGCACTTGAGGTTGAAGGTGTTGTCCATGATGCTGATGTTCATGCAACTACTACACTTGAGGCAAAAATTAGGATTGAAGATGAAGGAACTGATTCTGATCATATTGTGAGTGATGGAGAACTACATGATGTAAGTGTTCATTACGAGGACAATTTAAGCAAAGGTAATGAGGAAGAAGAGGTTGAGGATGAAAGGTTGGAATTTGATGACAATGTCCATGTAGATATCCATGATAGGGGTTTATCTGATGATGATTGGGAATCAGATAAGATGGACAATGATGATTCAAATAGTGATCAATCATTAGGCAGTGGCAGCAAATGTAAGGCAAATTTTGGGACCTTTAAAATGCCCAAAAGCATGGCCCAATACAATTGGGAAGTTGGAACATATTTTCAAGATAAAGAGACATTTGTAGAAGCAATAAGGACATATAGAGTGCAATTTGTAAGAAGGCTAAAATTTCAAAAAAAAAATGATAAACGAAGATGTAGAGTCATTTGTTATGGTACGAAAGGAAAATGTACTTGGTTTGCCTATTGTGCTTATGTTGCTGCAACAAACATGTGGCAGTTGAGGAGAATTAATGACAAACACAAGTGCAGCAGAGAATTCAATGTAAAAATGTTGAATGTTGTGTGGTTAAGCAGTAGGTTGGAAAACACATTAAGAGAGAATCCAAGACTGAGGGCAATTGATATTCGCAAAAAAGTAACTAGGAATTGGAATATTGCTGTCACAAAGTCCATGGCTCGTAGAGCAAAAACATTGGTTGTTGAGCAAATGGATGGGTCCTTTGTAGAACAATTTAAACGAATATATGACTACGCACATAAGATTCTTCAATCAAATCCGGGTTCTACAACGAAGGTGAAGGTCGAAGGAAATGAAAGGGAAAAATATTTTGCCAGGTTTTATATGTGTCTCCAAGCATGCAAAGATAATATGATTTCCTGCCGCCCTTTTATTGGTTTGGATGTCTGTTTTCTGAAAAACAAGTATGGGAGTGAACTCCTAACTACAGTTGGAAGGGATGCCAACGACCATATGTTACTAATTGCATGTGTTGTTGAAGTGGAGAATAAGGACACATGGACATGGTTTTTGAAGTTGTTAATTGATGATCTTGGAGGACCAGATATTTGTTCATCATACACTTTCATGTCAGGCCAACAAAAGGTATGTCTATTAATTATGCACACTGCTGTTTTTAGTAATTTTAATTGTCAAGTATGAACACCCAAAATTTTCTGGTGCACTACGACATATGGGGTGTTGCTGCTAATTCAATTTAATTTTCTGGTGCAGGGTTTGTTGCCTGATATTCAATCTCTCTTGCCTAGGGCTGACCAAAGGTTTTGTATGAGGCATTTATATGCAAACTTTAGGAAGAAATTCTCGAGAAAGAATTTGAACGCTTTAATGTGGGAAGCAACTCATAGCACTTATCCACAACATTGGGAGAAAGTCATGAGGAAAATTAAAGAAGTTAACATTGATGCTTTGAAACATCTGTTAGCAATACCCCAAGGTAAATCTGTGAACTATTTATGTGAAATATTTCTTGAACCATTTCTGATGTCTATATGCCACTTAAATAGGTATTAGTCAAAATCAAGGTTCATACCCAGAACTTTGTGTGACACAATCGTCAATAACATGAGTGAGACATTCAACAGTGTAATTGTAGAAGTAAGGAGTAAGCCCATAGTGTCCATGATGGAGGAAATACGTCTTTATATGATGCAAAGATGGGCTGAAAATAGATCAAAGGCTAAATCATTCAAGAACTCAATCTGCCCAAGAATTAAGACCAGATTGAAAAATGAGACAGCTAATTCCATAAACTAGATTCCTAGGTACTTCACCAAGAAATCAATCTAATTTATACTTGTATTTGGGTTGCCATTTATACTTGTATTCAATTATTTTTTAATGTGATAGCTACTCAGCAAATCAGATATTTTAGGTTAGGCACAAATCATTTACTTGGGTGAAATTTATGGTGAACATAGGCAACAAACACTGCACCTGTAGGAAGTGGAGTATCACAGGGATACCTTGTTGTCATGTAATGGCTGCAATGAAGTTTCTGAACTTGAATGAAGAAGATTTTATCACTCATTGGTTTAGAATCTCAACCTACAAAGAGATCTATAATTCCATCATAGACCCTTGAAATGGTCAGTATCTATGGGTAGAAACATAATTTCCAGATGTATTGCCCCCTTCTAAACGAATTCTACCTGGAAGACCCAAAAAGAAAAGAAGACTTGAAGCTTGGGAGAAGAACAAGAATGAGAAGTAGATTACAAAACATGGCTAGCCTAAAAAATGTGGCATACGTAAAGAAGTAGGCCATAATCGAAAAAGTGTCCTCAACAACCTCAGTCTGCACCACCAACACAAACAACTCAGCCAACTAATGTGGGATCAGACTAGCCACCACCACAAACATGCCAAGGACCAGAATCATCACAACAACCACCACTAACACAAACTCAGCCACCTGAATCATCACAACAACCACCACTAACACAGACCCAACCACCTGAATCATCACAACAACCAACACCAACACAAAGTTAAGCACCTCAACCATCACAGTAGCTACCTGAATCATCTCAGCCACCACCACGACAAACTGAAGCAACTCACACATCACACCAGGCAACAACACCAATAGTTGAAGGAAGTCAACCACGCAACCCTCCAATTCCTCGTCCAACCATAATTATACCCAATAAAAGGCAAAAACTCCAGCATAGGAAAGGACGTGTGTGGAAGCAATGAAGCTTATTTGTGCTTTTCTTTTTTGCTGCACCTTAGAATATTGGGGTTATGATGTATTTTGTAGCTTTTAAGTTTCTAATTTCAGATTGCTTTGTCTACTTTTATATTTCAACTTTTACATTTTTAGTTAAAACATCCAGAACAATATTCTATGCAATTAGATGTATTTTGTGATGAAAGCATCAAGTATAATGGTTTGATTATATAATATAATGTTTTATGGCTCTCAAAATTTCTGTTTATCAGTGTTTTTAATGGATGTATTGGTCAGCACACATTGATTTCTTTAATGCTAGCTTTTCATTAATTTACTAACGTTCAAGGATACACCAATTCAAACTTGTAATTACATATGTCAAGTCACAAAAATACAACATTCAACCCCACCCAATACAGATTATATCACATACTTCTCATCATTCGTGACACCATAATGAAACTAACTACAACCAACAAACAAACTATCCCTATTAAAATGTTAACTGACTTTCTGGATCCCTTAAGTTCTTTCTCTAGGATATATGTACTACTAAACTATAGCAACTTCAGTATTGCTAAGATAGTAGTCAAGAAAATAGAGAGGGTAAAGTAAACCTAAGTCGTCCCCCAACGAACAAGGAATTGATTTTTAACAAATTAGTTCTTATAAAAACTATATAAAAGAGTTAATCAAATGAACAAGGAATAAAGAAATAAAATTTGAAAAAGATAAAAAAATGAAAAGATAAAAAACAATAATAAAGAAAAATAGATTGATTCCACTATTTTTTCAAAATAGATCCATCATCGGTTATCTAAAGATTATTGTTCAATTAATTATTGTTATAGATTTACAAATTAATCAATGTAAATTCTCAATTAATTTGTTGGCGTTCTCACTATTAACCAAAGTAAATTCTCAATCAAATGCAAGAACTTTGTAGATTAATCATAGTAAATTTAATCAAAGTACATTCTCAATTAAATATTACTATCCTTAATCATGTCCATTCTTTTACCTCTAAAATCAAGAAAAAAGTTAATTAATCAAAGTACATTCTTGATTAATTCTAGTTAAAGTTTTCACCTCTAATCAAAGTACATTCTCAATCATTGGTAAAAACCCATTCAATCACATGAAAGTTTCTAAATTTAATCAAAGTAAATTCTCAATTAAAATTAAAAACCTTTGAACTCATATGATTGATATGCACATAGATTAAAACTTCTCACTAATTACCTATGATGTAAAAACCATTACTTTTCACGTGATTCAAAGATAAAAGACAAATGAATTAAAACCTCAACAATAATGAAAAGAACAAAGAAATTATTTCATTCTAATCTCAGAATCCATAATGAAATTACAATGGAATCAACCCAAGAATTTTATTAAACCATAGAATGCAAAAGTAAAATAAAAATAGAAAGAAGAATAGAGAGAAAAGGGAACGAAATTAGGCCCCCTTAAGGGTTCTAAAACTCGAGCTTTTCCCTTAGTCTCTTTATATAGGACTTGGACTGGGATTTTCGGTTGCTAAAACCTCTCAAATATCTTTTAAAATAAAGATAAATATTATTTATCTTTATAGTGATTTTAAAAATATTTGGAGAGATGGTTAGTTTTAAAAATATTTAACAAATATAGTTGGTTAATAATTTATGATATAATTAAATAAACAAATTATTTAAATATATCTGATAAATTATCACTAAATAATATTTACATTAATTTTCTAAATAAGTCATTGTCAATCCTATAGTCCAAATTTGTTGGGAAATCCAAAAACATGAATATTTGCACTTAAACCCCTCTAATTTGACCAACTTTGACCAGTCGTTGCCTAGAGTTGACTATTTGACCAATTGATTTCCCTATCAGAGACTGAGATGTGGTAGGTGAAGTTGTGCGTTGTGCGCGGATCTGTTATGATTCATTGATGGTGCAGGGCGTTACAGTGAATTTGGTTCGTTGCGCTCGTGAAGGTGATGAGCATGGAGGTTGTGTTCGTTGCTACTTCGCGTTTTCCGACGATGCTGTAGAACTGTTGTTTGTGTGACATGAACGTGCCTAATGCGTCGTCAAAGGTGTAGGAATAACAAGCTTGGTTCGCTCTTGACTGGATATGTGTCTTCTGTGGCATGCGTTGCGTCCCTACAGGTTCATTGATGTTTTAGGCGTGGTCCATTGTGGTTTCGCGATGGCTATTGTAGGTGCGTGCAGATCAGTGTGAATGGTGGAACGTTGAAATAGGTAGTTGACAGTGATGTTGATGGAAGCTAGGGTTTCTCATTTGGGAGATGGGAAGGAAATAATGAGGTGGCAACCTTCCATTGGTTATGCTTAGAGTGATAGGATAGTGACACGTGGCAACACATGGTTGGACAATTTCATTAGTGGAGGATTGCCACATGGCATCTTATAAATGGGGCTGGACTTTGAGTGGAAGGAGGTGTGTAGATAGAAATATTAGGGGTGCATAATAGGTTTTTGGATGATCCAATTGAAGGAGGAGTGTGTAAAATAAAAATTGGGAGTGCATTTAGCTCCTGACCGTTTCTTTGAAGAATTTGTTAAGTTCAGCCTTGAATGAGCTTAATCTTAACTTCAGCTGCATCAACAAACGTTAAAATATCCAAGAAATAATTTATGCAACTAAAAATCACTTTTTAAGACATTTTTATCACACAAGCTCAAACAACCTAATTATCAGAATTATCAATTAAATCACTCTTTAAGCACACAAATTCAATTAAATACCCAGAAATAAACATTAAATGAGGGCAAAAATATGCACTCATCACTCATAATAGTGTCATCCCTATCGTCACCACCATCTTCGGAGCACCATTTGAAGTAATTATAACCAATGAAGGATTCACTTCTGTTCTGTTATTCAAAACAGTCATAACAATAAACAATCTCATTTTAGTTGGAAACACCTATTCATGAACAAACATAAAAAAATGGGTGATGGATCTAACGTTGTAATTAGGGCAGCCCCAAAATTGTCTCCCACCATTTTTAGCAGTTCGAGCTGTTCTTAACACAACAACCTACCCACAGTTGCAATATTGTGCTCCACCGTGAGAGGAAAAGCCACCACCGTGAGAGGAAAAGCCACCACTATGGCTGGATAAGCTAGGATTTTGCATTCCCCGCGAATTACACGACCAAGAAGAAGAATAGTGCCCCCTCGACATCATTCACAATCAACATACACCAAATGTCGAAGAACTCCCGCACAAAGAAGATGAACTGTGAAATTAGGGCAAATGACCAATTCTCCCTCCATATACTTCGTTGCCACCTCATCATAGTACATTGATGCTCAGCTATTAAAAAACCTGCCACGTTTCTGTTCCAAAGTGACACTATTCTAACGCCATTTAACTAAAACTAACGGGAGGGACCAAATTATACTATTTTAACAAACTAGAGGACTAAATTGAACCTTAAAAAAATTAAGGGACCAAAATGAACCACACATCATAATTAGAGGACTAAAAGATGAATTAAGCCTATTTATTTTGTCCATCTAGAGATTCAAGCATACAGTGATCACATGATTTGTCAAGAACAAATATGAGTCTCTTTCATTCATGCATTCACAAAATTCAATTTGACTTTCACATGTTGATTTCATATTAGGATGCTCTTTATTGAATGGTTACAAACATTCATTTCAATATTGACCCTCTGCTAGACAATGATGAAGTTCAAGTTTTCTTTTGGTATATTGACCCTCTATTAGGCAATGGTCGAATTCAGGTTTTCATTTGTATATCGACCCTCTGCTAGGCAATGGTCGAGTTCAGGTTTTCCTTTGGTATATCGGCCATCTGCTAGGCAATGGTTGAGTTCAAGTTTTCTTTTGGTATATCGGCCCTCTGCTAGGCAATGATCGAGTTTAGGTTTTCTTTTAGTATATCGGTCCTCTGCTAGGCAATGGTAGAATTCAGGTTTTCGTTTGTATATTGGCCCTCTGCTAGGTAATAGTCAAGTTCAGGTTTTCTTTTGGTATATCGGCCCTCTACTAGACAATGGTCAAGTTCATGTTTTCTTTTGGTATATCGGCCCTCTGCTAGGCATAGTTGAGTTCAGGTTTTATTTTGGTATATTGGTCTTCTCCTAGGCAATGGTTGAATTCAAGTTTTCGTTCGTATAACAACCCTCTACTAGGCAATGGTTGAATTCTGATTTTCCTTTGATCCATTCGCCCTCTACTAGGCAATGGTTAAGTTCAGGTTTTCTTTTGGTATATCAGCCTTCTGCTAGGCAATGATCGAATTCAGGTTTTCGTTCATATATCAGCCCTCTGCTAGGGAGTTGCTGAATTCTGATTTTCCTTTGATCCATTGGCCCTCTGCTAGGAAATGGTCAAATGTAGGTTCTCTTTTGGATCGGGATCCTTTACATGGTAATGGTCACCGAGTTTCTATCTTTCGGTTAGGGACCCTTTCCTCGGGATTGGTCATGTCTATCATTAATTTAGTTTGTTTCTTTACTTGCTTTTCTATTTAGTGTTATATTTCCTTTTGAAACTCATACGAAATTAGTGTTTTTATCTTTACTTATCCTTTACTACGATAATATGAATAGTTAAATTTTCTTATTATCTAATAAAATCTAAGTAAAGAGGGTGAAACATATTCTAGCCTTTAAGCCTAGTTTTCCTTACTCTCAAATTTAAATAAATGGAGAAAAAAAGAAAGGAAAAATGAAAAAAAAGCAAATAAGGTTCTCATGAATTCCACCCATGTATCCACACATTTATTCAAGCCTCATCATTTAGGTTAAAAAACAAAATCATAGCATGTCATACATCATCAGTGATTTATAACATGTGCATAAGCATACTCCTCCAACATTTCTTATATTGGTGGAAAAAAAGGAAAAATGAAAAATACAAAAAGAGTATTTTCAATCCATTTCATCATACTATACAACATACACATATTCACATCATGTCATCCATCATACTCCACAACATCATTGAAAACCATTTCAAAGAAAAAAAAGCTAAACGTTAGGAAATTTGAAAAGTCGGCAATGACAATATTTTTGTAAGTCTCACCAATGTTAGGCATTCATGCGATTTTTGTGGACACTTCAAGAGTAAAATCCAAGTTCTCCTTTTTCACATTGAGGCCCTCTGTGAGGCAATGGTCATCAATTTCTTTACATCAAGGCCCTCTACGAGGCAATGGTCATTGATTTCTTTGGTACATCAAGGCCCTCTGCAAAATAATGGTCATTGATTTCTTTGTCACATCGAAGCCCTATGCAAGGCAATGATCATCGATTTCTTTACATCAAGGCCCTATGCGAGGCAATGGTCATTGATTTCTTTGTCACGTCGAGGTCCTCTATGAGGCAATGATCATCGATTTCTTTACATCAAGGTCCTCTCTAAGGCAATAGTCATTGATTTCTTTCCTTTCGATATAAACTCTCTACTCCGAATAGGTCTAATATGTTTTTTCAAAAACTCAGAAAAGAAAATAATAAAACAAAGTGATTTGTCAAATCGAGACCCTCTACAATGTAATGGTCTCCAAATCTTTTGGATATAAACCCTCTCCTTAGGATTGGTCTAATCTTTTTTTCAAAAAGTCAAATTTGCAAAAAAAGATGTGGTTTTTTGGGTCGGGATCCTTTACATGGTAATGATCGTCGAATATTTTGCATATAGACCCTCTCCTCAGGATTGGTCTAATTTGTTTTTTTTTCCAAAAAGTAAAAAAAAAAATTGTGTCGAATCAAAACCCTCTACTTGGTAATAATCACTTAGTTCTTTTCTTTCAGATAAAGACCATCCTTTGGAATGGTCAAGTTTGTATTTAACTCTTTCTTCTTTTGAAACCTGAACAAAATTAGTGTTTCTGTCTTTACTTATCTTTTACTACGACAATATAAAAGTCAAACTTTCATATTATCTAGTCAAATCTAAGTAAAGAGTGGTAGTTGTCAAGATCCAATTTCATCCAGGTGAATAAATTTATTTTTAAAAATAAAAATAAAAAAATGTTTGTCATTTAATGATAAATAAAAAAGGTGAAATTATTTTTTCTTCAAATATTTTCAAACTTTAATTTGAGAAAAAAAAAGCAAAAAAAGAGAGAAATAAAAAAAAAGTAAAAAAAGAAGAAGGAAGAGCCCAATTTATTTTTAATTATCAAACTCCTTCTCATGAGCCCAACAACCCAACCTGTTTTCATCCTCACCCTTTGCTTTTCTACCTTTGTGTGCTTGTTAGAGAAAAGAGTGATATGATTCAAATAATTAGAAGCAATATCTCTCGTAATAATTAAAATCATTATTACTAATGATGATTGATATTATGCTCTGATTTGTTGTGATTTTATTCCCGTAATGTGTTGCTATCATGACCAATTCCTTATTTATATATTGTTCATTACAATTAAGGCTAGGATTACATTGATATTGCAATGTATGAATATAAATACACACTCTGTCATCACATGAAAGAAAAAATTAAAAAAAAAATCTCTATAGTTCTCTAATTCTTTCCCATCACCATTCCCACATGCACATCTCCTTCTTATCTCTCTTTTGATCTTTTGAAAAAAAAAATATTGAAGGAGGTAAAACAAACAAAAAAAGTGAACGAGAGAAAAGGTAGTTGTAATGTTAAGAAAAAGAGAATGAGATTGATAGAGAAGGAAAGGAATTGAAGATTTTGGAAGACTCATTTTTTTCTTTTGATTTGTGAATTCCCAATTTTTATTATATTTTGTTTAATATTGTACATGCTTTTACTTTTACACATAACTTTGACATTTTTTGTTAGGCACATTATTTTCTACTATTTACAATTATTTTACTCCAAAAATCACTAAAAATGTTTTTCTTTTCTTATTTTTTAGTGTCTTTTCAGCCGCTCGTGTCGCATGACACTCATTTTAAAATTTATTTTTTCTAAAAAAATATAAAATATCAAAAGGGCTACCAATGGATTAATATCAAGTATGCTTATTTGGCCAAATAGCTAAAACCAGTAAATGTCTCAATCATATCAAATCATACATATTCACCTAAGTTGCAAAACAAAAGAATCAAGCTAAATTTTTGAGTATGAACAAAACATGAGCAAGTCACTCAAGAAAAACAGGAATGACACATGTTTATCCTTTACCCTTAAGGCTCAAGACTCACAAGGTCAAATTCTTTCACAAAAGATCTAATCATGAAATTCTCAAATCAATTATCAAATCACTAAAATAATCCACTCATATCAACATGTCTTTTATTTTTCCAGAATTATGCTCATCCCAAATACTGAATCAAATCCTAGAAATCCAATGTTAATATGTTTAACTGAAAATAGAGAAATATTTTTGGTGGATTTCTTATGAGACATATTTTTTAAAAAATTCACGAAGTAAAAAGATACTACTTTCACAATTTTCTCAAAAAAGAAATCACAATTTGTTTTAATGTAAACAAAAGCAAAAGAAAAAAAATAGAAAACAAAAAGAGAAAGCAAAAATCCTACCTATAGTTTATCTCTCCTACACTTATTTCAAAAATTGTCTTTAATGGACTTATTTTGAGGAGAAAACAAAAAATTGTTTGACTTTTAGCTCCATCTGGCCATATGTCAAAATTTATTTTCTTTAATTTTTTCAAGTACAAGTTAGCTTGTACAATTTATTTTCAATTTTATTTTTATAACTAAAAACAACAACACATATTTTTGAAAGTTTTCTAAAATTTTTCTACTTATGCTAAAAACAGAAAATAAATATGCATGCATTTTTAATTTTTTTTTATCAACAATACTATCAAATGAATTTGAATCTAACCTCTTTTCCTGCTTTAACAACCTTTCCTTTTTTTCTCTGCATCCATGTCAACAAATATAACCACTGAAACTTTATTTGCATCATTCATATCAACAAACTTAATGTGTGGAGCGTGTGGCTTCAACTTAGTTTGAGCATCATTAGGTGTATTATGGTGATTAACAAGATCATTATTAATCCTCATAATCTCATATTATAAGCAAAAATTTGAACTTAAAGTAGTAGACTCTACTGCTTAATTATTAACCAAATCAGTTGTAGTAGTAATAGATGCTTCATATGCATCTTCCAATATTGTTATTTGTTCAACTACACTTGGTTCCTCCATTGTATTGTTCTCACAACTTTGCCCGGAAAAAGATAATTTGTACTCATATCATCATTAACATATAAAACTTTATATTCATATTGAGCAACATCATATCCATCAGTAGATATGCCAGTGTGAGAATCTTCAATTTCTTCATCAACATATTCAACAACATCTTTAGTAAAATTGATATGTCCATCAGTAGACATATTAATATGTTCATTAGTAGACATATTAGTATGAGCACCCATGATTGCATCAATATATCCATCAGTAGATATATCACTGTGATATGATTCTAGTGTTGGTTGATCTTAAATTTGAATTGTGTACTCGTTCACATCAATGCTCAATTGTTCCATCCTTTGATTCAATCCCCCTAACATTTTCATTATTTCAGCCCTATGCTCAACTATTGTCTTCATAATCTTTTCTAAAGTGGCCTCCATAGCTTTTTCATTCATTAGCTAGCTTAAATCATCACACTTTTGTTCTGCTCTAATAGCCAAGTTTTGGAAAATTTGAATGAAAATTTTCATTGAATCAATTAACCCTAAAACTGTTTTGAAATTGGTGAAAACAAGCTTCCTTTTGTAGAAGGTGCTTCTATACATAGGTCACTTATGTTTAATGGTGTTGACTACCAGTTTTGGAAAACTTGATTGAAAATTTTCATTGAATCAATTAACCAAGGTATTTGGGATGTAATTGTGAATGAACCTTACACTCCTAAACATGTTGATAACAAGCAGGTTGACAAGCCATGAAATCTATGGGCAGAGGAGGAAAGAAGGCATGCTCAATATGATTGTACAATAAAGAATATCCTCAACTCTTCATTGAACATGGATGAGCTCTTTAGAGTGTCTCAATGCAAAAGTGCAAAAGACATGTGGGATGTGTTTGAAGTCACTCATGAGAGAATTTTTTTTTTTTTACATAGGTTAGTGAGCTAACAAACTTAACCCACCAACCCGTGGTGAGTTGAGCCGAGTTGGAAAATTTTTGGCTCACCATTAAGTGACCGGGTTTGGCTCAATAATTTTTAACCCAACTCACGGTGAGCCAACTCGGATGAATAAGGTTGGCTCACTTTAACATGTCTAGTTAGAAATTTAGCTCAAATGATTAAACATTAATCGTTTGTATTAGATCTTGAATTGTCCGATCGGACAATTTAGAAAATGTGTTTTTTATGATTTGTTATAACGTATACATTTAAGTTTATGCATAAATTTGATAATTTTTTGGTTAAAACAATTTTTTGTTGTTCTCTAGATACATACTTGATTATGGTCATGAGTGATCACTTTCACTTCGTGTACTTTGAAGACCAATGTGAATTGTTGTCGAAATTTTATCAAATTTATGATTTTAGACTTCTTCATGAATGTTTTAGTGAATCATGAAAAATATTTCTTCTGAATGGGTAGGGCCTGACGTTGTGATAGTTAAAATTTTGATAATGATCGAGTTTTTTACGAACGTAGTATGAATTGAAGCTAGATGAATGAACGTTGCCTAGTGAAGAGTATGAAAAGAAAATTTTTAAGTTCTTGCAATATGCTCTAGAACACACAATATCTGTGAACAAGACATATTTTTATCCTTGTTTTTGTTGTCTTATTCAAATACGTTAAAACTTGGGCACAATGCGTGATCATTTATTCATCGTTAATATAATTAGGAATTATACAGTTTGGACTTGGCATGGAGACATAATGATAAATATTTCAGTCATACAACTTTGGTGCATATAAGTTTTTTCATTGTTTTCCATTCTTAAATCTTGGAATTGCTACTTTTTAATTTAAACTTAACTATTTTGTTAGGTACTTGGACACAATCATCGTGGACCAAGGTCGGGCTTCTACGTATGGATTTATCGACCCACAAATCGTTCAAAATTCTGGAAACACAACTATGCAAACTATAATATATTTGCAAACATTAATGTGAGTCAAAAAGATAGATGTCCCTTGTGCACTATGTAACATCCTAGCAGAATATTACTTATTTAAAATTAAAAATAAGATAAAAATAAATAAGAGCCGCCTTTATTAAAATTACTTTCCCAAAAATGCGGGAAAATTTTTAACTTTATTTTATAAGCGCCAAAATATAACCAAAAACATATATGCGTTCAACGCTTACAAATAGTAAAACGATTACTAGTAGTTGATTACACAATAATAAGAAATCAATAAAATAAGTCCATGTAAAATTCCCCACGCTGGCCTCTATCCCGCTCTGAGTATCCACATGCTCACTTGCATTAACATTTGCTCCCATGTAATGAGTTACATGATCATCGCCAAACACACACAGATAGAGTGAGCTCAAAATAAAAAATACATTACAAGGTACATTTCAATAACAATTTAAAGACCTAACACTTATCATACACCCCAAACCTCAAACCCAAACATTCACATCTTCCTTTGGACGCCTCCTGATTCTACACCCTTTGATGGTTACGCTGATCGATCTTTGCTGTCACAAATGTCTACTCGCTCCTCCGACTACAGGCCACCACCTATAGTCCACACGTGGGAATGATCTTGTCACGACCACAATCCGTAGCACCAAGTGGAGTTCCCGGATACAAATCACAATTCGTATTTGTCCTAAGACTACCAAACTCATCGGATAACACCGAGGAGGACAATCTTCTGGAACCCATCCGTACGAGCCACGATCTCGCACACTCCACTGGACTTCCAAAACCACCAGGCTACAACCTTGAGTGGCCATGTCTTACCCTAGAGCCATCAAAATGGGTTATAACCCGCGAGCCAACCCGGCTCATCACGGGTTCGGATCGGGTCGGGTTGAAAAAAAATTACAAATTTCAGTACGGGTTAAAAATGAACTCGATCCACTAAGAACTCGGCTCATTCAGGTTGAACCCGTGATGAGCTGAGTTGGCTCATCAACCCGTCAATAAATTTTAAATATTAAATTAATATATATATATATATATATATATATATATATATATATATATATATATATTTTATATTATATATATATATATATATATATATATATATATATATATATATATATATTATATAATATATATATATGTATATATATATATAAATATATATTATATATTATATATATATATATATATTATATATTATATTTTATATATATATATATATATTATATATATATATATTATATATATATAATATATATATATATATATATATATATATATATATATATATATATTTT
>Ga0214543_1004041_pt1 | contig 28070 bp, 14 predicted proteins | sample CNSS2metaG_FD_160094 | JGI IMG/M metagenome (GOLD analysis project Ga0214543, IMG submission 160094) | Root nodule microbial communities from cowpea collected in UCLA plant growth center, Los Angeles, California, USA - CNSS2 | ecosystem: Host-associated > Plants > Roots > Nodule | place: USA... | reverse complement strand
CGAACCTCTTACCGCACACGTGACTGGACAGTAACGGCACGTGCGAGTCCTAAGTGAGAGAAATTGCGTTTTAAGTTTTCAATTTTTGGAGGAATTGCATTGTTGTATAGTTTGATTGTAAAGCGAAACGAAGAGAGCGGAATTGTAGAAACCCTAACTAACCGAACAGAGGAAGAAGAAGAATATGAAAGCAAGCTGGTTGAACAGCTGGCACCGCATCTTCTCTTTGTGTTTGTTTGTAATGAACTGTTTGAACTTTAAACGCGCCGTTTCCTCTTTCTGCACTCTCTTTTCTAATCATTATTAATTTGTCCATGATCATATGTATTGATGGATTTTTTTTTTATAATTACAAAGTTTTGTTGTTTTAGTGCAATGTCACTAGTTTTAAATGTTTCTCAGCATGTCACTCAATAATTCTAAAAATGAAACAAAAATTCAATTATGTAAATTCAAGGACATGTTCACTTTGAAAAGGAATATATTTATATTTAATTTTATGTAGAAATTATTTTTATGAAATATGAAAATCATAAATTAATTATTTTTTCCAAATTTATGAAAAATTAAAAATAAAGTCATCTTTTTATAATTAAAAAACTTGTCAAAGCTCTTATTTGTTTAAGTGAAACATGACATATAATTTTTAAATCAAAAGTTAGGTGTTGCTGATATAATATAATATATATAGAGACCTCTTGACTTTTGGTTAAAGCTTTAACTTTACCAAAGGAATCTTATGCTTTTTACTGTCATGTTTTCACCTACAATGAGTTTCAATTATTATTAAATTTATTTTTTGTAATGAGAGGGTAATTTCTTATTCATTGATAATGGTAAATTTTAAATAAAAGGATAAATTATTTTTTAAATATTCCCATTCTCTTATTTGGATGAATATTAATATACTTTGTATTATGAAATTTATAAATGTGTGAAAAAATTAGTTAAAGGAAGTAAGCAAAAGCAACCAACATTTGGCTTTTTTGTCGTTTTCTATTATAATTAGTCATAAACATTAAGCAATTGTTCTTATAATTAGCATCTTATAATTAGCACCCAACGAAATAGAAATTTCACCTACCACACCATAAGGTGGGTCCAATGTGTGATCAAACCACAGCAAAACCCCATTAGCTGGTTAATCATAGAAGCATACATTAAATACAAATTATAGATGTATAGGTTGATGAGTGTGCAATTATTTGGTGATGTTTATTTGATACAAGTTGGTTAACCATGAGTGCAAAATGATCGTGCCAGTGATTATTTGATGATAATGTTTATAGCAGTTGGTACTTGTACACATGAAGACAAGCAGAGACACGGATCATAACAAAGGGAAAGGTAACAAGGTAAACCAATTATCTGAGACTCCAACACACCATTCAGATATATAAAAACAAATGAGTGCAACACCAAACTAACCAAGTTCTTGTTCAGTCATGTTCACATCAAATGAGCACATTATACAAGAAAGTCCTTTTTCTTTCCTTTTCTTTCTTTTAGATGCCAATCCTCTCTTTTCCTTTTTAACTGTTCATCGTTGCTTCAAATTTTGTTTATATTTAACAGTTTGGAAGTTCAAGACCATATAAATTCTCCCTTGATCAATTGTACCATACAGAAGTAGAATGGAGAGTAGATGAATTAGAATTTGCATCTGAGTTCATTAATACAATAGTAGTATAGTTTTATCTACTAATTATTTGGTGGATAATTTATTGTTTTTCACCTTTTCATTTAACTTCTCATTTACTTTATTCTCAAAAAATAAAATGTATCATAATAGCATTAAGTTTAATTAAAGAAAAATATGCTAAAGTAAAATTTCAAAGAAAAAAGAAAAAAAAAATGTAAGTACTCTAAAATAAATCAACTAAAAAACTGTGATAGTGTCTCACAAAAAAAAAATGGTGGCACTTGGATCACAGATAGATGAAGACTTTTTGGTAGCACACAAAAATGATTAGTGATAAAAATTTTAAGATTAAAAACTCTTAACAGAAACTTATTTTCATCGAAAGAAAAAAAAAAGCTTTTGGATACTCAATTTCACAAAGACTGCTCTTTGATACAGAGAGAAACAATTGATATTTTATTGCAAAAATAGAAGAAAAGTTTAAAATTGACACTTTTGTTGCAGATAGAGAAGACGTCGTTATAGTACGTGATTTTCTGTTTAAACACATTATGTAAGCTAATGCTTTTATTGGTTTGTGAAACTAATCCTTAAACGTCATATATATTAATACACTAATTCAGAAACAGGATAATGAGTATAAAAGTAAAAGACAACCTTTAGGAACAGTTGTTTAATTTAAGTTATAAACAAATTCGAATATCAGAATTACCTGTTTCAATGTAAGCTTCGAGAATATAAAGGACACTTTACATGATGATCAAAGCATGCATAGCCTCCAACTCAACCATTTTTGCAATACAGATGATCAATGCAGGTTGAACTTCACACTGATTTGGTAAGGACACACATGTCTGTAGATAGATTCTACACAGCAAAGCTTCACAGTTAGTAGGCTAAGAGGATCAAAGACACACTGCGATTGATTCTACTTGTAAGCTACTCCATATGCATGGGGATTTATGAATGTAGCACTAGACAAGAATGTCATGTTAAGCTCAACATCTGAAAATCCAGCCCTGGATATATTGTTTCCGGTGTTCCTAGAAAGGTGACACCCATCTGCAAGTGTCTGTTGCAGAGGATCAAGAACTCTCTGTATAAATTTGAGAAAAGTTCCATCTGCATATGTCCATGGGAACATAAAAATTAACCAAAATTAAGCTATATACTAAGTTTATTAGTCCATTTAAAAGTTATGTTTACACCTTTCGCAGCCACATGTTCCACAAACACATAAAGACCACCAGGTCGCAGCACCCTCACTACTTCTGCATGCAAAAGTGCCAATGATTTAGATGACAAACTTGAATTTTAAAAGTTCTTTACAAAAATTAATCTTATGTTTAAGTCTTACATCGACTAAAGATAAGACTACTTTATAATTAATGGGTGCAAATTTCACCTTACAAGTCAGTTTTATAAGATTGAGTTAGACTTAAAGTTCACTTCTTAACAAGGTATCAAAGTCATGGATTAGAGTCTATTCTAACAAAATTTGTTTTTTGTTAAGTTTATTATTTCACCCGCTATCAGGCCATTATCGAACCATCCAGTCATATCTAGTCGCACACTCGAAATGTGTGTGTATCGGTGAGGGGAGTGTTTTGAAAGTCCAACATCGACTAGAGATAAGACTAATTTACAGTATATATGAGGATGCAAATCTCACCTTACAAGCTGATTTTGTAAGGTTAAGCCACTTCTTAACAAATTATTACAATTAAAACTAAAATGAACTAGAAATTTTCCCTCAGGTATATGGTGACCCATCATTAAGAGATTGTGGTTTCATATGGTTATATGACATTAGTCTTACACATATAAGGTATTTGACCCCAATTTTATCCCAAAACCTTAAGGCAATGGCGTTATGGGTCTTTATTCTTATATAGTGTTTAATTTTGTCTATTCTATCCAATGTGAGACTTTTGACTCACACTTAGACTATTTCCAACAGGTATGTACATATGGAATCATAAAAACAGTAGCACATTTGGAATCTCTCTGTATGCCCTGTAAAGACTAGTTAAAAAACTGAAAGCAACATGATAGACAGGTTTAATGTGAAAATTCTAGATCTTGTTGAGTTGACAAGATGAATTTCCCATCGTACAGTATAATTTTGTAATCTACGTATTATGACTGTTTTATCATGTAACTAAAGTTTTCATGATATTTATAACTGTTATTTGCAACATATACAACCATCCATGGTTCTTTACCTAATAGCTTAAGCTCTGGCATATGGTATTACTCTACAACCAAGTGATCTAGAGTTTTGATCCTCATCGTCCACATTCTTATGATAAAAAAAGGTTGAATTACAGAATAGGATGGGTGGACCTGCAAATTTACCATGCTTCATGCCTAAAGAGTTCTTAAAGATGTTAATTAAAACCATCATGTACTATCACCATCACGTAAAACGCACTCCCTTTTTTTTTTCATTCTTCTCTCTCATGCATGGAACAAAACAAACTTTCCTTCCTCTTTCCAAGTTCTCCTCTAACTTCTGCTCTTTTTCCTCCAAATCTCATCTTTTCAAAATCTGATCACACCTTACAGTAGCTGAGGAGCTGAGGGTCATTTTCAATCGATTAGTTTTTCAATTAAAGTATTTGTTTGTTCTAAAGGTTTTTTTTTCTTTTCTTTTGGAATTGTCATCAATCTTGATGGTAGTTAGTTGACAAAAGTGATCTAAATTTGGTTAAGCTTATATTGAATTTTTATTATGTTTGGATACTTTGTTCTATGTCTCTAGATTTTGAGTGATTCTCTTGCTAAAATTGAAAATTACTTGAGAGCAAAGAATTACAAGAGAAGTTATTTATGTTTTTTATAGCACGTTAGGGTAGATTATTTGGAGGTAGTGACTTGGTCACAATATATTGATTTCTATGCAAGGATTACGATGGGATTAGTTAAGAAAAGTGATCTTCTAAATTTAGTTAAGCTTATATTGAAATTTTTGTAATGTTTGAATACTGTGCTCTAGGTCTCTAGATTTTGAGTGATTCTTTTGCTTGAACTAAAAATTAATTGAGAGCAAGGAATTACAAGTACCAGAAGTTATTTATGTTTTTTATAGCACCTTAGGATAGATGATTTTAGGGTGGTGACTTGGTCAAAATATATTGATTTCTATGCAAGGATTGTAGTTTGTTTGAACACAATTTTAATGTTGAAATTGAATGAGAATGTTATTTGAGTTTTTGGTTAATAGAGGATTGTTTTAGAATATTTTGAATTCAACAACTATTGAGATATTTTCTTTTTAGTACAATAAAAAAGATTACAGTCTTGGTAAAAAACTTTAATTTTGTTAACTTTGTTTGAACTTAGTTAGTGATAGACAATTAACCTTGAAAGAACTATTACGAATTTTAAATTTACAAGCCAAACAACAACAAACGTTCCTTCAAGGTTAGTTGCATAATTTTCTATTTAATAAACACAAGTGACAATTAGTAAGGATCAGACATCTATTCAATTACCTTAAATATTAACAGAGTTCAAACAAAATTAAAGTTTTTGTACTATGATTGTAATTTTTTTCATATTATACTAAAAAAGAAATATGTCAATATTTGTTGTATTGAACCAATTATTTACCCTATTAATTATAATAAAATGAACATAATATTTCATCATACGGATTAATATACATTTAACTAGAAAGTGATGGACATTCATTTTGTAGTTATCTATATAGCATTAGAAGTACTATAATATACCTACGTAGTGAACAATGTCAATATCTTTATCAGTCAGCATAATTGTAGGTTTCTGGGATTGATTATAGACTACAGGATGATGAATGAGTATCTTCAAATGTGAAGGAATGTAGAAATTACGATTCTAATCACCTTTTACATTCAGAAACTGCATGATTTGTAATTCCAACTTTCTAACAAAGCATTCAATTATCAAAGAGTAAAGTGTTTCAATATGGAAACAAACTACACTGCAGTACCAAATCCCAAGGGAAGAAAAAAATATATGAACGAAAAGCACTAAAGACTCTAAAAGTTTCATTACCTTTCAGTGTCATATCAACATCTTTTACAGAACACAATACCAGTGTTCCAACAACTGCATCAACAGAAGCATCACTCAAAGGTATGGCCTCCCCCACCTAAACATAACAAACTTTAAAACTTGAAGATCAATTAACACAAGCAGAAACAGACACTAGATTGAATAAAACAACAAACTAGTGAAAGGTGATGCTTCTAAGAATAACTTCAAATTGGCACAGTGCATATTCTACTGATTATTACATTAGGTTTATGATGCACAGATACAATAGTCATATCTAATAATAACCATACGGCCAGTTTTAAAATATGAGATTCAATACATGCAGAATATATTAAAATATGTAAATCTAATTACAATTCTGTAAATGTAAATTAAGCGCCTACTTTTCAAAGTACTGAAACCAAATAAAAATTACTATCATACATTACTGCCCAAATACCTACAAACAGAAATAGTATCATTCTCAAGCCCTTCTTCAGCACAATCCATAAAGGTATAAATTCCATTTCTAGTTGATCTAGAGATAAGGCTTCTACGTTTCTATTTGTACATGCTCATATGTCTCATAAAATTGTATTAGATTTTCAAAACTTTTTTAAAGGCTTAGATACTTCTTAGATATGTATACTGATATGTATCTGTGATCAGATACACAAAGCAAATGCAAGTATCTACTAGGATTTTGAAATTACAATATTCTGACACAGAATAATGATATTACATCATCATCAACATTTAGCTTAAACCAAATAGACCCTATTCACCACAAGCAATGAAAACATCTCTAAGAACGTTCCTCTGCACTGGATTCTACAAATTAAAGGTTTTGACTAGTATAAGCATGGCATGGTTTCTATTCCCATTTAAAAGGGAGGCTTCAAACTAGTGAGAATATCATACATACAGCTTGTATAAACTCAAAATTTGAAGGAGGCAGTCCAGCTGAGGAAGCAGAGGATCGAGCATACTTTTCCATCTTTGGGTTTGGATCAATGCCAACGACTTCTACATCAGAACCACTTGCGTAATAACTGAGGTTGGGACCAGTTCCAATGCCAATCTCCAAGATTCTTAGACCCTTCCCCTTCAAGTTACTGAAGATTTCAGACTTGTATGTTGCAACCTTACAACCAATCGCCTCAAACTTAAACTCAATGCAATAGCAATAACAATAACAACAACAACAAAAATCATAGCACCCCCAAAACAAAACTATATGAATAAAACTCCAAACAAATCCTATAAAAATGAAGAATGAACAAAACACCTCAGCTTCATAAGACTCGGTGGCTGAATTCATAACCCCAGCATAGAACTCCTCGTACCAATCAGGTCTTGGTGGGTGAAACTTTTTAAGTACAGCCTACAAACACAAAAAACAAAGGAAAATTAAAAAAGAAGAAAAGTTTTTTTTTTTCAAATTACGTCAAGAAAAGCGTAGTCTTTGCTGGAATTTGAACACAAGTTGTAATCTTTTTCTCTTTTCTGTTATCTGGGTAGGTGGCAAAAGACCACATACCGTGTAATCAGAAAATGGGCCGGTGGCTACGGAAGGTTGAATTGGAAACAAGGTAGTTCCCAATGTTGCAGCTTCAATGAGGTGTCTTCTTCCACAAAAGCATGGTTTGTTGGTGGGTTCCGGCGAGTCATGGGAGAGAAACTCGGTGTTGAGTTTGCTTGGTGCGCCCGAGTTGACCCGTTTCTGAAGCTTAGGCTTATTGGTGGTTTCATTGATGGAGCAAATGGAAGCTTTGAGTGAGAGGGAAAGCAAGGATATTGCAGCACAATGAGCACTCATTTTTCGTACTTCAATACTAAAAACACTGAAATTTAATTCATATATAATATAATAAATTAGAAAAGTTAATTCATATATTTATTTTTACCGAAGAGGAAAGTATTTTAATTGTCAGAATTTGTATTTATTAATTAAATATTAAACGAAAATTTGTTTTAGATAATAATAAAAAACATATTCAAATAAAAAATAATTGTATATTTATATACATTTTAAAATTTGTATTTAAATTCTTTTTTTAGTTTCTATAGACATTTTTGGTATTTGTAGAGTAAATTAAAAAGAGTAAAATAACCGCCACACGTATATTAAAAAATTAAATTTTTTAATATTCATTTTGTAAACTAAAAAGTTTAATACAAGACTGAAAGGTTGTTTATAATTATAAAAATCAAATAAATATAATATATATTTACAATCTAAAAGATACTCACCATCATAAGTTCATATTACAATTATTGTCTTAAATTGATATATTTAACTACTAAATCTAAATTTCATGTTTATATATATTATTATTAAATAATATTCATGTTAACATAATTTTATAATTTATATCTCATAAAAGATATCATGATTATTCTTAAATTTATATAGATAAATATATTAAATACTGTTAGTTTAAATAATATTTTTATAAAAAGACTTATAAAAAATACTTTTTTAATGATAAATATTCAAATCTAAATAAATACAAAATTCAATTTAGTATTGACTTGGGTATGTAGGTGTAAACTGTAATTAATTTAAACGATCAATAATTATATGATTTGTTTTTAATTTTTTTTATTAATTGACTAATTAATTTTATTAATTTTTTAATTATGAATGATTTTTTCTTATTTTATATATTTTGAAATCTTTTAAATTTATACATTTGGAATTAAAAATTATACAAAATTATTTATAACATATTATAAAGGGACATCTATCTCACTTGATAACAAAATAATATAATCCAAACTGTGTAAAAGAGAAATCATTTTTAAAATCTGTTAACCCGTCACAGAACGGGACGGTTAAAATTTTTGGCTCGTATTTTGTAAATGAACTTATCCGTTCTGATCTAGGTAAAAAACGGATCAAATCGAAACGGACGGGCGAGAATTAAACTACAATGCCTTTGACACCTTATTTGCATGTTAAATATGGTGAATACATTAACCACCTTTGATTAACATTGATCCATGGTGAATTAATAACCTAAAGAGAAAGACATCACAAAAAGGGAAACATCTTGAGAAAAGTTTTTTACTTACAAATTGTGTAACAGTAGCAACACCACATGCATAAAGACAATGTAAAACCTCAGATTTAGTTTATGAAATATTCTTTTATGAAAATTTGCAAATTAAAAGTAAATTATTTCAAAACCTTATAGATGTTAATTTTGTTAATAAATTTTTCTTATTTATACGCTTTTCAAAATAAAGGTTTCTTAAAATATATTTTTTTTCTATATAATCCATTTTTTCAAATTGTTTTTTTTTAATTATTATATTCTATATAATTATTTTTTAAATAATGTTATAATAAAAATAATTTTCAAACCATTTTTTAAAATAATTACTTTTTAAAAATTTAAATTTTATAAATTACATTTTCTTGAAACCAAATTCTAAACTTTTTTTATATAAAAATTACACTCGATCAAAGTTTAAAATTCAATTTTTCAAAAATCAAATTCTAAATTATTAAATTATTAAATTAACTTATATTATTTAAGCAATTATTTAGTACAATATATTAATGGAGATAAAAAAAAATATTTGAATTCAAATGGGGTTTTAATAACATGATTTTATTCTCATACATAAAATGTTATAATCATGTAAAAATAGGTTCTTTTTGATATTTTTTCAAATTAGGTTTAATATGGAGAAAACATATCCTCAAAATCTATCTTTCACCTACTCTACCGACACATTCATATATTTTCTTTTGGTTAAAATACTATGTTGGTTCTCGTTTTTGTCGCAAAATTTTAATTTGGTCATCGTATTTTTATCTCAATTAGGTCCTCATTTTTGTAAATTAGTATCAATTAGGTTATAGAGAACTAACACAGTTAAGTAGATGCCACGTATCAATTCCTCGATTTTTTGAATTTTTTTGAATTTTTTGAATTTTTTTTTAAATATTTATGTCACGTATCACGTCTGTAGTGTGCCACGTGTCAATCTAATATGGTGACATGTGTCAATCTAATATGGTGACATGTGTCAAATTATTGTAATTTGATCCTCATATTTGTTAATTTGATTTGATTTGAGTCCCAATTTTTTTTTAAATTTTCAATTTCAGACACTCCAAATTTAGACCAAATTTTACTTTTATATATTGTTATGATTATTTTTATTAAAATTGATATTTTTATTAAATATTTTAATAATATTAATTGTATTTAATATTAAAATTTTAAATAAATTTATTTTAATTTGTTATAAAATTATTTTAAAATTTTACATTTGAACTTATAAAATTGTTATTTTTAAGTCAACTCTAAAATATTGTTGATATTGAATATTATACAAATATTTCAAATATAAATTTATGAATCTATATATTTATAATTTTAAAATAAAATTTAAATAAAATTTAATGTAAAATATAAATTAAATATTGTTAAAAATATGTAATAGAAATATCACTTGTAATAAAAGTATCATCATTACATTTATAAAAAAAATTAAATTTGTTCTAAATTTGGAGCACATGAAATTAAAAATTTTTAAAAAAATTTGGGACTGCAATTAAATCAAATTAACAAATATTAGCGTAACACAGGTGCGATGTGTGTATGCATTTTTTAAATATGCATGATATTATATTAGTAGGTGATAATATTATGATATTATTAAGTTAATATATATATATATATATTAAAATTACATTTATTAAAAATAAAGTGAAATATATCAGAACAGATAAAAGAATAACCATTGATAAATAAAGAAAAAGAGAAGAAGCAGAAACATCTGATTTTATAAAAAATTTGTAAAAATAACAGTCAATTTTTAAAAATTTAATAAATTATTATATTTAAAGGGTAAAATCGGTATTTTAAAAAGTGGACACAAAAAAGAGAATTCCTTTATATATTTTTATAAATCAGGACCAAATTGAGATTCATACAATAATTTGACATATGTCACCATATTAGATTGACACGTGGCGCACTAACAAACCTAACACATGGCATAAATATTTTTTTTAAAAAAAATTAAAAATTCAAAAAATTCAAAAAAATGAAGAGCTGACACGTCGTGACACCTACTTAACGGTGTTAGTTCTCTACTAACGGAAATGACCTAATTGATACTAATTTACAAAAATGAGGACCTAATTGAGACTAATAAAAATATGAGGACCAAATTGAGATTTTGCTACAAAAACGAGAACCAATCGAGTATTTTAACCTTTTCTTTTTATGTTTGACATAATGGTTGATATGTATTTTCAAAAATAGCAATAACGAAAAAAAAAGGAAGAAGCTCTACTTCCAAAACCGAAATAAAGAAACCAAATGTAGTAAGAAACTCAAAAAGCTATTAGGTTATCATCATTGAATGCTCTTTCCTCATCCACGAAGGCATTCTTCTCATCATCGACTCCTGTAGCATGATTTGAGGGTAAGATTCTAGAGACACCCTACCCAATGTATCATATCTTACTACAACCAACAAAAAAGAGATAAAATGAATGCAAAATATGAGAAAGGGAAGTTCACCCTTGCTACAAATAACCTCCAACAGCAGTGGGAGAAGCAAGGAGGATGGTTCGGAAGGAAGGAAGGAAGAGAAAGGAGGGAAAAGGGAGAAGGAGAACAAAAAAAAAAAAAAACTCTTTTGAAAATGGTGTACGATAATTGCATATTCATAAGATGAATCTAAGTATAAGTAAGAAAGGGATTCACGGTAAAGAAGATACCATGTTTTTCCACCTCTTAGCCTTTGTCGTAAACTAAACCTAGCAAAATATTGTTGGGTAAACGAACCCATGCAATGCATTTATAAAATGCAGGTGCAGCTCACTCATGATACCTAATCATAAACCAAGGTCTCTTGACTACTTTTAACTACTACCTACACATGTCAGTCGCAACAACACAGTGTCAGCGTGTGAAGATGGACCATTAAAAACAACGCAATGAGAAATTGAAGCATGAGTGCATCAGTATGAATCAGAGATCATGGAGAACATGGGGGTGTAAGTAGGTGTTATAGAAATGACACTGTTGTCTTTTGGTAATCCTTCTGACACGAAACCAACATAATTAGCAGTTTACTGTTGATTTCAACATAACTTTACTGGCCTGTTTATTAGTTACTAATATATGTCTTGGATATTACATGTTGATAGTTAACAAACTAATTATTGTCAAGTTTCACATCCAATCTTATTGCAGATGTTGTAAGATGTCAAATGTTACAAATGGCACAATCGTGCCTTCGCAAATGAATGTAGAGATCAAGATCTCTCAGTGCAATTCTAGCACGGCATATAATATAATCCCATACTTGCGAAGAGTTATATCTAATTCATAATTACGACTTCTTCAAAACCTCAACTTCTAGTTTTTTAGCACAAGCAACTCTAATCACTGTGTCAAAATGGAAAATTATAGGTCAAACCTATGCTACTAACGGCGGCTTTGGTCCTGAGGAGTATCAGCACCACCATCTTCAGTGGCACTCTCTTCTTCAGCTGATGCATTACTGTGGCCGCCCTCACCTGTCAAAACAGAGATACCTTAAAGCATTTTCAAGTTTTAACACAGATTTGAACTTTTGGAACAAAAAGAAAGTACCTTCACTATCATCTGCTGGAGCATAAGCTGAGCGTCTTGAACGAGCGTGCTGTTGTGTTGGCTGATTACCAGTACAGGTACGACCCCAACAAGATAAGAAAACAGTAAAAACAATGTCAATAAAATTCATTAAAATTTCAACTATAAAAATAGGAACACATTTACTGCAATGCATACGTAGTCATGTAGAGGATCAATGATTATTTTATAAACATGTAAGAATAATGAATCCTGATCCCTGTTCAGCCCAAAATTTTCGACAAAAACCTTCACGGCAAATACAAGGAACTAGAATGACTATTACACTATCTCCCATCGAAGTTAATTGCACAAGCACTTAGCACATTTGCAGCATTGTAAAGATGTACTCCGAACAGCAAAACTGATTCTTCAACATAATGGTTCTGCAATTTAATCTGAATCTATTTGGAGGTTTGAATAATCATTGGAAAAGAACTTAAAAATGACATAAAGAGAGGCGTTAAACAAAGATGAAATTACCTTAGTTATGTAAAGCACCCTCAATATAGAAAACTAAAGTCACTAACTGTTCATATAAACGGAGAACAGAAAACATTCACAACGCATTTTACCTGCAACTTTGGGCGGAGTGCTTCAAGTGGTCCTTTAGGCTTTTGTGCTCCTTGCTATTTGAAAAATCAAGAAGAAAAGACAGAGAGATATTAGGCATCAGACGTTTAAAAATGTACTGATGGTAAATTATAAGTGTTCATGTTATAATGATGATTAATTATGCTTAAGGTCCGAAAATACCTTCCCCAAAGCCCAATCAGCAGAATCAAAGTAAGCACGTTCATGGTCCTGCAAAATGAAGATTGGTCATGAAGAAAAATCAGTTTCAAAAGAACATTTCAAACAAACACACAGATGATCGGATGGCAGGAGGAACAAAAGCATTGGAGAAGCAAGATCTGATAAGAAATGGTTAGCAACCTTGGATATTAGTGGAGGCTTCTTTGGCAGCATCCCCCCATACTTTTTCTTAATAGCTTGTTCCTGCAAAAACAAATTTACAGCAAATGATACCCGAACACAGCAACACAAGCCCATATTATAAGATTTAAAAATTGGAATAAATTTAATAAGCTCTCTATCATTAATGCATTATAATATATGTTCAAATGCTCAAGTGATTTCAACATTCAATAATAACAAAACCCACTATAGGTCTAAAAAATTTCTCATACATATACTGATCATTTCGTCCACAAAAACAGAAAGAAAAGATCACGAGACAAGGATAAGATTGTGAGCATAGAAGAATACAACCTTACACTTCTATATCAATGAAACTTTACATGAATCGGAAAACACAGCATCATCATAAAACAAAGATATATTTTAGCCTTTCAGACATTGTTATCATGTTTGGCTGCCAGACCCAAATTAATTGGGTGTTCCAATTTTATTTATTTCAGTATCTCCACTCCGCACCAATTACCCAAAACTAACATCCCCAAACTAAAACCTTCTTCTATCAAATGCTAACTTTTTTCTTACAAATCCATTTCAGTGAATAACAATTACCTCCTCCTCGGACGAGGGCATGGGGTTGTCAGCGTTCTGATTATCCACAGATTTTTCACAGTCAACTTCGTTCTTAGAAGAATCATCACCAACCTCCTCCTTTTGCTTCACATCGCCAACCTCAGCCTCTGACATTGCTTCCTCTACACACCACACACAATTGCAATATTGTCACTAAAGCGAAACACCAACAATTTCCGATTATTATTCGCAGAAAATCATAAGAATCCCGATGATTCCAATACAAATAACATGGATCAATACCCCCAGTCCCAATTCAGCAACGAATCAAACAAAATTAGCATGGAAAGCGATTAGATTATTGCGAAGCGCTAAGGAAGGAACGAGATATCGTAACATATCGTACCGTATCGCGAGAAACTTTGGATCTGAAAATCGATGCAGAGAAGAGAAGAAAAGACGTTTAACTGCCAAACTGCAACTCTGAAACAAAACAATTAGCAATAGTTGCGCAATACAAACACAAGCATCTTTGGTTGCGTTCCCAACATTTCATATTATATATATTTTTTCATTTAATTGATGTAGTAATATTAATTCGGTTTTAATTATTAATCCAATTAAATATAAACAAGTTTTTAACGAACACTTGTTTGTTTTGTATATGTATATTCACACATTAGAAATGGACACTGTTGTAATAATTTATTCTGCGTTTTTTAAATTTTATAACATTTAATCAATTCATTAAATTTATAAAATTAATTTTATGATAAACTTATATGTTTTTTTTCTCAATTATTCCACCACTAAAGAGAAACAGTTTATTTTAAAAACATTATAATCATTTATATTTTTATATTTAATTTCGTTGATTGTGTATATGAATAATATAAATAAGATTTTCAAAATATTCTTTCTCAAAATAAAGTAAGATTTTCAAAAGTTTAAAATGTTAATATATTTCACTTAATGTTCTTTGACATCACTAATGACTCATAATTAAGAATAAAGTCAGTGAAAAAATATTAATACGTGAAATATCATAAATTGATTCTTATATTTTTTTAATAGCACATAAATTGGTTGTTATAAACAAAAATCAAATCATACTTTTAATTTACTTTTTAGTTTGCTTCTTAAAAAAATAATAAAAAAATATATTATTGCAAGAATATTAATACCGACTAAGATACATTTGTTATATTATGAAAACATAAGATAAGATAGTAATAAACCTACAATGAATTGATCCGTTCCTAATAGCCAAATCACCGAATACAGAAGTGTACTTGGAGTGATAATTGGGAACTGAACAATAGATGAAATTCGATATATGGATTATAATTTGTTTATGTAACCTATGTCACTTTTTCTAAAATTCAATATTTTTAATTTGCCCTATTTAACAAATCAGAATATCGCAGATATCTATACCATTAATATTTTCAAGACATTATGACATTTATATACCCTTAATAATAGATATAATTAACTAGATCGCTTTAATAAACACATATAATTATTTATCACATAATATATATATATATATATATATATATATATATAAATATATATTTAGGTTTAATTATTAATTTAATCCTCTAATTTTTTATTTTAGTTTATTTTATTTCTCTTATTATTTTTTAGTTTAATTTAGTTCTCCAATTTTTTAAAAAGAATCAATCTAGTCCTCTTATTATTTTTTATTCAATTTAGTACTCCTTTTTTTTAAAATGATTCAATTTTTTTTCTCTCCAATTTGAAACTAAATTAGTAATTAAGCTTAATTACAACTTATATATACATGTTAAAATAATTTTAAAAAATTTATACATCAAATCATTCCGCCTAAGTATAAAATAATTTGAGTATTTTGGGGAAGTGATTTAATGTATAAATTATAAAAAAATATTTTAACATATATATATATATATTCTTATAAATGTGTTAAACTTTATAAGCTCAAAATTGTCATTATATACCTTGTGCATACTAAAAAGATCTCATTCATTGATTACATCTACATATAAAACCAAAACAATTTTAATTGCATTAATCACAACTAAACTTGACAATGATCATTAATACTGACAGAACCAAATGACATGAACTCAACATGAAATATGTAGCATGAAAATTACATGAAAGTGACCCATACACATCTATTTTCAATTGGTTCTTACTTTCTCCCAATGAGATCAATATAATAACCTTAATATACAGAGTGTAATTTCTAAATAATATCCAAACTATGTCCAAAGACAATGCATCCATGCATAAAATCAAACATAGAACACAAAACACATAAAAGTGACTAACTCCTACTAAACCAAAGATTCCTAAAAATATAAAGCACCTTTATAAGCAACATGCTCTTGCAAGACCTTGGGTGAAAGTACCTTAGTGAGAGGATCTGCCATCATGGAGTTTGTCCCTTATTGTTCAATTGAAAATAGTCTACTTTGTACCCTATTGTTGTTAGAATACAATACAACTAATTTGTTGTCACAATATAACTTAAGTGGTCTTTCAATTCCTTCACAATGCGCTGCCCTGTGGCAATATTCCTCAGTCATATCCCTTGATTTAATGCCTCATAGCATCCTGCAAAATCCGAATCAAAATACCCAATGATCTCTAACTAATCTGACTTCTTGTATGTGAGCATATAATCTCTTGTTCTATGTAAATACCTCATAACTCTTTTGGTTGCTTTCCAAATGATACAACTTAAATATCTGCCTAATACCCCAACTATGTATATGATATCCTGATATGTACATACTTGGGCATACAACAAACTCCTTACAACTACATTTCCTGAATTTCCAAATTTCCTTTTGGGCACTGATCGAGACTAAACTGAAGATACACACAATCATCAATAACATTCATCTCGAAACCAAATGAGAGAATTACTTGATGAAATTTGTGGAATTTTTTCAAATTGTTTTAGCCCATAAATGGATTTTTTTCAAATTGCAAACATATTCTTTGAGTCCCCTAACACAAAGTTTTATGGTTGCACCATATAATTCGTCTCATCAATGTTGTCATTGAGAAATGTCGTTTTGACATCCATTTGATGAAGCTCCCAATCATAATGTGCAAAACAAATCATGTTTGTCCTAAAAGAGTCTTTCAATGAAACTGGAGAGAAAATTTCTTTAAAGTCAATTCCTTCCTTTTGAGTATAACCCTTTGCCACAAGACAAACCTAATACCTTTCCACATTACCTTTGAAATCCATCTTGGTCTTAAGTATCCACTTACAACCAATGGGTTTCACACCTTATGGTAATGGGACAAGTTCCTAAACCTTATTAGCTAGCATGGACTTATACTACTCATTCATTGCTTCAATCCATTTCTTAGAATTAGGATTTTCTATGGCTTGATGGAAGTTGACTAGGATATCTTCCATCATACCATTAATTTCCTTAGTTTCTTGGAGAAATACCACATAATCATCTTGAATAACACTTCTCCTTTCTCTCATGGATCTCTGCAAAGTTATTAAATCATGAAGCATAGGTTCTTGAGAATCTTGAGTTTGTTCTCATAGTTCTTAACTAGCTTCACCAAAAAGTAACGATATGATTCATATATGGAATTGTCACAAATTCTTTCTCGGAGATGAAGTTTCACACCTTATTCTTCCCCCAAACTCAATATCATAAAAGAATGTGGCAGTTCTCATCTAAAAATATTATTTAATTTGGGATGATAGAATTTATAGCCCTTGGTCTGTTTACCTTTAACGCGTTCAACACAAACATCAAAGTTTATGAAGTCAATGGAATTCAAGATCTCATTTGACACAAGTCGTACCATGTGACTTTGTATTTAAGGATTCACTATTGGAAGCCTCGTATCAAGCATATATAGATTATCATTAGTCAAAAGTGAACTAGTTCCAACAACATTTGAATTTATAGGCAATCTAAATTCATTGTTTCCAATCGAACACAAATAACCTAATTTGTTTAAATAGGAAACTGAAACCTAATTTTGTCTAAATGACGACACAACAAAAGTGTCTTTCAAATCCAAATTAAAAAATCGGTGCACATTAATAATCTAAAATCTCATATAGCTTCCACCTCTACCGATTTGCCATCTCCAACATAAATTCACTTTCAGAATCAATTGGCTTTCGGTAGCTTATGAAACCCTTCATTGAAACACTGATGTTAGTAGTTGCACCAAAATCTAACCACTAAGTGTTTGTAGGTACTGAAGCTAAATTGACCAAAGAACAAACCAAAGAATGACTCATGCGATTTGAGCGATCTCCCTTCTGATATTCTTTTCTCTCTTCAAAGATACTAGAGTATGTAGGAAAAGTGGATTCTCAATCTTTAGTGTAAACACAAAATTACAGCCAAGAACAATTTTCAATTTCTCATTTGAGTCCTTTAAAAAATGTTCAGATTGGTAGATATAGAAGCAATTATAGCCGAATTAGAACAAGAGAAATATCATTAAGCTCATATCATAAAAAAAAATTCAAATAATGGTCTCACCCATCTCAAGACACCTAATGCACCATTAATATCAAGTATTTGGACAATAATATTAATTGTTAGGGGTATCTTGATAATAAAGCATGTCCAACAATAAATTCATCTTTGGATTGATTTATCATTGACAAAGTAAAACCTTACAATTATCACATGTTTACCATCACAGGTGTGTATGCAATCCGATCAAATATTAATCTTCCTTTGGATCGAAGAATACTCGCATGGATAAACACAAACACGAGCACTTAACATTATTTTCACAAACTATCTACTCAAGAGAGGTCACTTTGGAGACTTCTTAATTCAATTTGCTCATAAAAAAATATTAAACTACCAAAATTTGAATATTTATTTATTCCAAAACCATATATATATATATATATATATATATATATATATATATATAATAAAAAATAGTTGAATAGTCTTTTATTTTAGGCTTAATCTGTAATTTAGTCCTCTAATTTGTAAATTTGGTTTATTTTTGTCCTCTTATTATTCTTAGGTTCAATTTGGTCCTCCAATTTTTAAAAAGATTCAATTTAGTTATTTTCGTTAAGTTGACGTTAACATCATGTCTATACATGCCATATGTCATTTTTGTGGAATTTTCATTTTTTTATTTTTTTTATTTTTAAATTTATTTTTAATTTAAGAAAAAACATAAGCTACCACGTGTCAGATCTTGATCGACCACATGTCAATTAGTGAACTTTTAATTTTTTAATTTTTTTAAAAAACATAAACAGTTACATGTCAAGTCATGATCGTGTCATGTGTCAGCATAACAATGATAATTTTCAGTTTAATCTTTCTATTTAAAATTTTGATTCATTTTAGTGTCCATATTATTTAAAACGATCCAATTCTATTTAATTTGAGACCAAATTATAGTAATAAAGCTTAATTACAACTTATGTGTACATATTAAAATATTTTTTTAAAACTTGACTATTTATGTTTTTTTAAATTAAAAAAAAAGAAAAACAAATAGAAAAAAAAATTAAAAATTTCACAAAATGACACGTGACATATACGAACACAGTGCTAATGTGAACTCAACGAAAAAAATCAAATTAAACATTTTTAAAAGATTAGAGGACCAAATTGAACTAGAAAATAATTAGAGGACCAAAGTGAACCAAACCAACAAAAGAATTAAATCACTAATCAAACCTTTATTTTATCTTTTTTTTTATGTATATGATATATAGTAAATATACCTAAATTATTTAAAAATATGATAAACATAATAATAAAAAATTAATTTGTTACTGAAATTCTAAAGGAACATATAATTTTTTTTCTTAAAATTAAGACAGATAAAAAGAAAGGAGAGAGTGTCAACATATAACAAAATTAAACCTCCCAAAACATTGTTTCCCTCTTCTGTCTTGTACATTGAATATCATGTATATATATCATCCATTTTTTTTTCTTATGTATTAATTTTGTGGATCACTCTTGGTTATTCATATGGATAAAGTAGGGTTAAAAATTTGTAGATGACAATTAAGTAATAGCAGTTGAAAAATGCCATTACAATTTATAACCTTTTCATGTCACCATGCAATGCATGACACAAATTGATCATTTAAGCATTGTTTGGTTATAAATTTAGATTAGGCAAGTATTGGTTGATAGCAACATGGAGTATAATAATTTCATCAATAACATGATATTATTTAAACATCCAACATGTAGTACTATGAAACAAAACATGAAATGAACCGTTTAAGAGCTTTGTCTAATGAAGCTAGAGTTGTTGATATATATATATATATATATATAAACATTCCTAAGTATAGATCTTGATGGTTTTATATATGATAATTCTATCCAATAGCATGTTACTAAGTAAACACCCAATAAATGATTTAGGGCATTATTTAACGAGCTATTTGCCTATAAATTAGAGTTGGAAGAAACTAATATGAATGAGTCACAGTGTACTGAATCCACCAAATGTTTATTTTTTCCATATTTTATTTTCAATTGTTTTTAAAGATCCGTTGTTACTTTTGAAGATTTTGTTAGTTAATCCTTTTAAACTAGTTTTTTTTTTTAATTTTCAGTTCTTATCAACTTTGAGTAAATCTCAAGCCACTAATTATTTATATTTAATTTTATTATAATATAATAATAATAATAATAACAATGGTTTTATTATTTTTTATTATTATAAAAAAATTGTATTAATACCAACTAAAGTTATACTTCTCTGTACACATTTTCACTTTTTATCATGTAACATCATATTTTCACAAATCAAGAACCTCACTTATTTCTTATTTTGACTCTCTTTTTCTTTTGTCTCACTTTTTTCGTTATACCCAAAGATGGCAAATTAAATCTCACTAACCACATGTCATCAATCAACAATAACCAATCAAATGTCGTACTGTTGTAGTCGATGAGTGCTTTATGCTTGTAAATGGAGCAGTTCATCTTTAGCTTTTATTATTTGGAACAAGTACGAAGCAGGTGAATTAGTGGATAATTTCATTCCACTGCACGTATGCAACATTATTCACCATACTTTCGACACCTGGTACTTCCCAAACCTAATACAAATTTGACATGGCTGTTCTACTCCTATATAAATGCCTGTTTTAGATACCTGTGGTTTCAATAAGGAGCACCATAGTTTTGAGGCAAAGTGTGTGCTAAGAGAGAAAACTTTAAATTGGAAGAGAAATGAAGGGGAGTTCAATTGAAGTTGGAGAAGCCATAAAGGGTGCATCCCCAAGAAAAGGGGTGAGAAGAGGGTTATCTATAATGGACTTTGTTTTGAGAATTGTTGCAGCTGTTGCAACCCTAGGTGCTGCATTGGCCATGGCAACTACCAATGAGACCCTTCCATTTGCCACACAATTCATCAAATTCAGAGCTCAATTTGATGACCTTCCCTCACTTGTGTAAGTTTGTGTTTAGTTTCAACTAATTTAAATCAAGTTGAAGAAACTTGTATAACATATTAAGCAAATCTTTACATGTTTTACCTTTTTTAATTTAATAAATAAATTTTAAACCTAACTTAATTTCACAAAATCGATTTATGAGGTAGAATTTGTATCCAGTTATATACTATGAAACTGTTTTATTTTTATTCCATGTGGAATCTCCAACACAGAACGTGAAACTAAACATTAATGAATAGTTCAATAACAATTTGATAGCAGATGACATGTTATACTTGACAAACAACAAATTTTTCGATAATGGATGATACAATAAGTTAAACAAAATAACAATCTTAATATGATAAACTTTAACTCATAACTTTAATATTATATTAAAAAATAAACTTTAAATTTAATCTTATAAAATCAGTTTATCTTCTGTCACTAGGCCATAATATAAACTACTTTTAAATTAAAATCACTACTTTTTTATATGTTCATCTTCAGAAGTGATTTTTGTGTATCTGAAATGATGTGATTGAGTTGTTAGAAAAAGGGTGTCTAATAAATTGGATGTTTGTGAACATGCAAATCCAGGTTTTTTGTGATGGGCAACTCTGTTGTTTGTGGCTATCTTGTGCTTTCACTTGTTCCATCTATCTTCCACATAGTGAGGAGCACTGCAGTGAAAAGTAGAATTCTCCTTGTTGCTTTTGACACGGTAAACAAACAGATTCTCCCTATAATACCAAGGCAAATTTTTGGATGTGATAGCTGGAAGTTTTTCATAATTAATACATCATGTTTAGTTTGAATTCACTTTTTCTTTTCAAGGGAAATCTTTTCTTTATAATCATCCAAAGTTTATGATATTTTTTTAGTTTCATTAAATTTTAAGTTTCATAAATTTTAGTATTTTAATTAAATTTTTGTTAATATCTTTTATACTAAATACTTAAAATTTTATATTTTTTAAATAAATTTTTACTTTTATTTTTTTCGTTAACTAAGTGACATTATTTTATTTTATCATCGTATTTCTTCTCTCTACATGTTAAGAGATGTAAAAAAAAAATAACGAAAACAATATTACAATTATGTCATTCTGAAAAAATAATAAAAGTTTAATTAAAAAATATTAAAAAAATGAATACTTGAATAAAAATAATTTAAAATACTTAAATTTATGATAAAATTTAAAATTTAAAATACTTTTTTATTTTATATTTTGTTTCTAAAGTAGATTAAAAAAATAAGGCAAATTAAAATATAAAATAGTTTTAATATATTGTCAACCGTGTAAAGAGTTTTTACAATATTATTCAAACACGAATTCACATGTAACATATTTTTAATCTATAATAAAAATCCTGAAAAAATCATACTTATCTTGAATTTTAATTGATTAATGGTATAAAGTTTTTGTATTATACACATATCCTAATTTTGTTATTATGCATTACTCTAAGTTTTACACCATCAAGAAATCATTATGAGTATAGCTTTTAAAATGATTATGGTAAAAAGCCAATAAATAGTATTAAACATACTATAAATGGGTTTTATAGTATACAAGTTATAAGTTATATATTTTCTCGTGTGAAAGTTAAACTCAATAAAAACATATCCTATAATTAGAACCTTAAAACAAAGACACTTGATGCTGTATCAATATTATCTGATATATATATTTATTAAATGGTGGTTAATTGCCAAAAGTAATATTTTTGTATTTGCAATTGGTCTGCATCACGTTGCAAGAAAACGAGTTAATGTATAAACTAGTGTCATCGATCATTTTCCACTTAGTTAAAGTAAATAATGTCTGATAACTTAGCTACACGAACCTATGATGCTTCATTTTTAATGATGTTATAGCTCCTTGGTCCTTATCTTTAACATTGTTGATGATGTTTTGGTTAATGTTGTAAAAAGGTAATGCTGGGTCTGATCACAGCCGCAGCCTCTGCAGCAACATCGATAGTGTACATAGCACACAATGGAAACACAGGTGCCAATTGGTTTGCGATCTGCCAACAATACAACAACTTCTGTCAACGCATTTCGGGTTCTCTCATTGGCTCTTACATTGCTGTTGCTCTCTTCACAATACTAATCATCCTATCAGTTGTTGCAATTTCTCGAAACTGATTGTTTTATGCCCTTTTTTTCATATAACTTAGTTCGAAGGAAAGAAAGAAAATTCGTCTTCATGAACAATTTTCTAGTGTGCATTTGTGGTTTGATATCCAAGTGTGAAAATGTTGTTGAAGTTGTGGTTTCTGGGTGTAATATGTGTAACAGCAGAGTATGATTGACATTGCCTTTGTGTTAAATTTGAAATACTTGGAAGTTGCATATTTATTCTTAATGAAACATGTACATAAAATATATATATTAAAAAAGAAAAAAAAAAAAGAGTAACAAGAGGTTTTATACCAGAAAAATCAGAATTTCGAATACTGATATATACCCTGCAGCTTCGTCCTTGTGCTATGTTAGTATGGCCACAAGTTCATCTATTGACTTCAATGTCTTCTCGTAGTATACGTACGATTCATACACCTTTGGCGTCCGAACATAGCGATCAAACTGAACAAAATTCAAACAGAAAACATTAACAGTGACATAGTTCTTCAAGTCATTGACAGTGACACAGTAACACAGTAACAAGAGTGTACCTCTTCAAAGTTGTCGATCAACTCATTAGCAGTTCTGACATAGTCTTTGCGACGATTCTGAGGACAGGTGGAGAAAGCAGTTCTCAAATCCTGGTCAAGGTAGGCCTGTTTGATGCGTATGTAGAACATGATATACCTCCAAGACAGAGTCTCCAGAGGCTCCCTCATGTCGTGGAGGCCTTCAGCGGTCTGCTTTATGCGGGCCACCGCGTCTTCCGGGGAAAGCCCGGGCCCGAAGAAGTGCTCCCAGAGGAAGGAGCGGGTGCCCCAGTTCTGGGCCAGGGCTTGTTGTTCGGTGCCGCCATGCACTGCTACCACGGCTGTTGAAGTGGCGAGGAATGTGGAGATGAGGTTCCTTCTGTTGGTGCCGGTGTGGGGGAGAGGGGTGGAAGTGGCGGTGGTTGTGGTGGTGGTGGTGGCGGCGGTGGAGGAGGACTTTTTGCGGTGGGTTTTGATGTGGGCGTGGAGGAGTGTGGTGGCGTGGGTGAAGCTGGACATTGTTTGTGTTTGGATAACGTGGTTTGGGGACGTAGGTGATGTTTGAGGGAGTGAGGTTTGAGTGGTGGGAAGGGAAATTTTGGAATCTGAGGTTTCGGGCAGGGGGTAGGCTAACCGTTCTGACCGTGCTGACCGCTGTAAAGTTTGATGATTTGATGTGCCATGCCCATGCGGAATATTTATCTTCTTGAGATGTGGAACAGGTACATGTTTCATTCTTTCTTTTATTTTATTTTATTTTAATTTCACTTATAAAGAAATGTTATCTTAATTCAAGTTTTGGACTTCTGAGTTTGTTGATTTTATTAAAACTATTATGAGACCCGTGTCTACGCACGGGTTCTTTTTATTTTTTTATAATTTAGATTAAGAAAACTAATATTTTTATTGTTATAGTGGAGTAAATTATTTATTTATATTGTTATATTTTATAATTATAATTATATATATATATATATGATATTTAAATAATAAAATAAAATTAATTAAGAGTATATAGAAGTTAATGTTAAAATTTTAAATAGAAGTACATCTAGTAAGATTAAAAGAGAAATAATATCGAAAAATATTGACTTATGAAATAAGAAAAAAAAGTTAAACTTAAATTATTTTAAATAAAAAGTAACATATAAATATGAATAAAGTGCTGTGAAATGTAATTTTATTAAAAATTTAACATGAATTCAAGTTTTTAAAAAATATATAAGATATTGTTATCAATGTAGACATTGTGAGTTAATTGTTCAATGTATAGAGTTAGTTGTTATATATTATATTAAAATAACTTGAATATGTATATATCGTTGTTAAAATAAAATGTAGATATATTGTGAACTTTGATTCTGTGCAAAAGTATTATCCACATATGAATAATCAACTTAAAGAAAAATGAAAAAATGCAAACATATTGTAAGATGATATGGTTCCTATTAAAAAAAGTTAGAGTAACCTCAAATTGATGCTAAAATTTTAAAATACATACAGGTGTTGTTATCAACACAGACATTGAATTTATAATAAAAGTTAAATATAATACACTAAATATAAAAGTATTATAGTAATTAATTTTGTTTTTAATATTGAATAAATAATAATAGATAAAAGATAAAATATAAAATGGTCTCGATATTTTAAATAAATTTTAACAATTACATAAAAATGTGTTTAGAAGGGTGTTCTCGACATTTTCAAAATTTTATTCATAATTAAATTTCAATCATAATAGTTCGGTTTTAAGTAATAACCAAACATAAAAAATACAACATGAAATTAATGTTAGAACGTAACAGTCAAATACAAAGTTTAAATTAAAAGTTTAACTCTCATATCAATTCAGATTGACGACTTATAAAAGTATTTAAACTAATAATAATAATAATAATAATAATGTTAATATCAACGTTAATGCTAATAATGATAATAATAATAATAATAATAATGTTAAGGTCAATGCTAATAATAATAGTACTAACATTACCACTAATAATAATAATAATAATGTTACTAATATTATTGTTAATATTAATACAAATAATAATATGATCATGTAGAAAATATGTACATAATCGAAATCCTATTTACTTATTTAATAATTTATTTTTGTTCAATATGTATATGTGTATAATGTATATAGAAAATAAAGATGTTAATTTGGTCCAATTCATAAGGTTTGGTCTTGATCAAGAAGGGTCGAAGCCAAAGAAATTTCATAGGGCAAAAATGCCCACATAAAAAAACCAACGGGACCAAAAGAGTAACAAAAGTCAAAATAGTTAGTTTGAGTTGATGTTGAGTTGAGTTGAGTCGACCCAAGCTAAAGATTAAGTAGAGACGATTCAGGCCAAAGGTTGAGCCATGTTGATTGGGTTGAAGAATTGAGCCAAGCTAGATCAAGCTGAAAGTCAAGTTGAGTTAGCTTGGTCGAAGGCCAAGACGAGTCAGTCTAGGCTGAAAGTCGAGACGAGCCTATTTAGATCGAAAGTCGAGTTGAGTCGATCTGATATGAGTCGAAGGTCGAGTTGAGCTAGTATGGGCAAAATGGACCAAAGGTCAACCCAAGTCAGCCCAATTTAAAGGTTGAGTAAAGTCAGTTCGATCAAAGGTTAAATCACCGAAGGTTGACCCAAGTTGGTCCAATCGAAGGTCGACCCATGGAAGCCAATAACATGAAGACTTATTTAAGAGTGGGTTAGGACTAGCCCGTGGACCATGGGTCAAATTCATACCTCTAATAAAAAAGGAGTGACTAGTTGTGAGATTTTAATTTCTTTAATATTTTTAGTGAATTTCAAATTATATTATTTTAGTTATTTGAAATACCTTCTTAAAATTCTTAAATTTTAATTTTCTCGTATAAACAACTAATATTCATTACAAAAAAAGGCTATTCCATGAAGGTTTATATTTCAATTTGTGAAAGTTTTTACACTCTGCAAATTAACTTGCAGGGATTTTAATAATGTGAAGTTTTTTTTTTAAAAAGGTTTTAACCTCTATTAATGACTGTTATTTTGTAGAGGTTTAAAACATTTTTTTTGCAACTACTTTATTGCATAGGTTTAAATCCTTTGTTTTTTCCAACTTTTTTTTGGAGTTTAATACCCTCTTTAATAATTTTATTTTAAAAATATTAATTAAAATAAAAAATTTATACTAAAATAATAGAAATAAAATAAAATAAATATTAAACTATATTAATCAAAACACTTATCATATATAATGAAATTTAAAATTTATACATATATTACAAAATGATATTGATATTGTAATATTGTCAAAAGGTAAGGTGCAAACTTAAGATGCATATAAAATTTCCTTATCTATTATTCATTAATTAAATTCACTTATCTTTCAATAGTTTTTTCTCGATTAAATAAATTTAACCATTGAACTACTTATATCCTATTATTGCAGTATAAAGTAATAAATATTCAATTATAGTAAAATACTTTTTATAGTTGATGAAAAATTATGAAAATAAATTTTAAAATTATGAAACACAATATTTATACGTAGAACTTAACATTTTAAAATTAAATTCAAATTGATATGAAAACTTAAAAAAATTTAAATTAAATTTATCTAAAATTAAATATCTTCAATTTGATAAATATATGAATATTTAAAATCTATACCAAATTAAAACAAAGAAATAATTTTGAAAATGGACAAAAGTTGAAAAAATATATATATAATTAAATATTTAATTTATGACATGACTTAAAATTGCATTCATTCAATGTGGATTCGATATTTGGATCTTAAAATTGTTATACTATTGGTTTAATTATGCCTTTGGTCCCCATTTTGGAGTCAAAATCTCAAAATGGTACCTAAATTTTTAAAAGTCTCAAAATGGTCCCTTTTTTGTTGAAACGTCTCACGTTTGTCCTTCCCGTTAAGTCAAGGTTGACGTCGTTAGAGGGAGTGCCACGTGTCAGTTCCTCAATTTTTTGAATTTTTTTATTAATTTTTTTTGAATTTTTTTTTATTTTTTATTTTTTATTTTTGAATTTTTTTAAAAAAATCAAAAAAATTGCCACGTGTCAAGCTGTCATTGTGCCACGTGGCAGTGACAGTGACACGTGTCAATATTACGCCACGTGTCATTTTGTTAGTCTCAATTTGGTCCCTTTATTTTAATTTGTCTCAATTTA
>Ga0214543_1004035_pt1 | contig 28093 bp, 10 predicted proteins | sample CNSS2metaG_FD_160094 | JGI IMG/M metagenome (GOLD analysis project Ga0214543, IMG submission 160094) | Root nodule microbial communities from cowpea collected in UCLA plant growth center, Los Angeles, California, USA - CNSS2 | ecosystem: Host-associated > Plants > Roots > Nodule | place: USA... | reverse complement strand
ATATATATATATATATATATATATATATATATATATATATATATATATATCCAAAATTCAAGGAAAAGAAATTAATGAAATTTTGGTTCCTAAAAATTGTTTGAAGAAAGGAAGATTTGGTGGAGCTAGGCAATATGTGTTTTCTTTAGGTTAAATTATTAATTAAGTCAACACAATTATTCATATTGATTTTCTAACTTTATTACATGTATGGGCTAAGATTGATTTTCTACTTCTCTTACATGGAAATCGCCGCATACCTTACAAAAACATGCATATAAAACACTCATTTTGACCAAATTCATAAAAATCATTTCATCAATTTTTATCCAAGATATTTTACTTTCAAACAGGTATTTTAAAAACAAAAACTAGCAAGTACCCTAAATAACTGTTGTTTTTAAATATGGTTAGAAAGATTAGTTTAAGGATTTCGAAGGCATAAGAAAGACTTAAGAAATTGATTTTTTTGAGGTAATATTTTATTGGAAACCTAAAACAATTAATTAGTACTACAAAATAAAATTTGAGACTTTTTTAAGCCTAAAAGCAAATACTTTACTTGTTTGTAAAGATGACAACATGGGTGAGAACAGGTTTCGTCGTCTCATATCCATTCCTAAAGAAAAAGAGAAACTCATTTGTATATTCAAATTTAACGGGTATTAAATTTTTTTCTCATCCACATCCTCGTCGAGTAACAGGTATATACTTTACTCGTACCTACTTTCTTATTATTTCAATATCAATTAATTAATTTTTATAAAATAATAAATTACTATAAAGGAAACATAATATTATTAAATATTCAATATTAAAATGATGATATTCTTGTTTCTTCAATATCAAATATTTATAAATAAATTATAATTGTATACATTTCAAATTAGAATACCAAATAAAATTTCATGAAAATCAAAATATTATTAAATTTGTAAATGTTAATGAAACCTAGTTGATAAAATTTAAAGATAATTTTAAAAAATTATAAAGGAAAATGAATATTCAAATTAAAAAAATATTTTAAATGTGTTTTTAATTCAAATTTTTTAATTTCTAATGAAATTTCTTTTTTTTTTGTACTGATAAAAATTATAATACATCACTTGATCAAAATCACACATAAAACAAATATTCAACTAATAATAATTGAAATTTAATATAGATTTTTTATCTTTTAAACTTCAATATATGTTGAATGGTGATAAAAATGATTCATGTCAATTACATTAAATTATACTAGATAAAATTTATTTATATAATTATAGTGATAAAATTACTTTTATGATAATGAGTTAGAAAATAAAAATAATTATATAAAAGATATGAAAACAATATTATACATCATAAGAATAAACAACAACAAAAATATTAAAAAAATTATAAAATGTGTGTTTTAGAAACAATTTGATAAATCATTAGATGAGATCGTACAACGGAAAAACAAATATATAATTACGGGTATGATAAAATGAAAAATACCTTCCAGATCTAAGAAAACTTCTCAAATATCAACTAGTCGAATGGTTGAGAGATAACGAAAATTGTTTTAACAATAAGTTTTTTATATTACCTTGTAAATAAATAAAAAATTGTCATTGAACCCTTAAATTGAAACAATTAAAAATTATCATGTGAAAAGAAGATATACAATAAAAAATATTAAAAAATAGTATAAAAATTCAAATGTGAGACGTAAAAAATATTTAATTGAAATACATCATTTGAACATAATTGTACAAAGACAAAGGTTGTGATAAGAGGAAAAATATATTGGAGATGTAAATGAATTTCATAACAAGCGAAACAATTAGAACAAATAAAAAATAGAAAGTGTGTAGTATATGGGACGAGGACAATTATGCACATTATCATCCTTAGTCTCATACCTAATTAAAAATGTTGGATATTACCCATACACACTCATATTCAGTCAATGCAGAAATTATCCATTAAAACGAGGGCGAATTCAAATAATATCCATGAAAAGAGACTTATTTGTCATCCCCGTCTTGAGCTAACCATGATTAGTAGTCAAATACTAGTTTGCTATTATATAAAACATGTCTTCTACTTATTTCATTATTAAATCAATATCTCAAATAGGTAAAATATGATGAATTTATGATGACTGAGAAAGTAAGGGAGTGATAAAGAACTTTTAAATTACTGCTTAACACTTAATTACGACTAAATTTGAGATGATGATTGTAGAAACACATTTTTATTTTATTACAGTCATGTCATATGAGAAACTCTAATTTGACCCTAGCTGTCATCAGGGGGTTATTCCAAAAAATTGGGATGTATATTAACGTTGGTTTTGACCCGTGCATACACACGAGTCTATTTTTTTTATCTGTGTATAATAATTTATTGAGTTATATTTGCTTTTTAGGTAGCTTTATTATTTAATAATATTTTAGTATTGGCAGAATAAAAAAAAATTCTATAACAGTTGCAGAATATTTTTTCTCGTATAAGAACAAATTTATTGGGTTGTGTAAAAGTTAAGTTATAAACTTATAATAAATGCATTTTTCAAAAGAGGTTTTGAAGAGATTATAGAGTTGGGGCTTTCTAACTTCATTACACGAAAGGTATTTGGAAAACAGAGATGTCTTCTTCTTCGAGGGGTAGATATTGTTTCAAGAATTTTTTCAGAATTCTATTATGTTACTACATCCTGACGAGGTAAGCTAAAATGTTTTTCATTTTACTTAATGGTCTTGTCTACGTGATTCATTCATTTTTTTTTTCAATCGATCATTTTCCTGATTTAAATCTCAGTTACTGTTAAGGTATTTTATAACTCAGATTTTTTTGTTTTCGGTAAGATATTTTTTTATCTTTGATTGTATGTAATATATTTCAGTAATCTTTTTCTGTAGATATGTTTAGGAGTATCTTTCTTTCTTTGGAAGAAGGTTTTATGGTTGAATAAAGATCTAAATTGTCATTTGGGACTATAAGTGTTATGTTTCAAAAGAAAACAGTGTGATTGTAAATTATCATTACGAAGATTGACAAATAATATAATTCATATTTAATAAAATTAAATGGAATAGGGCAACGGTAACTAAAATCTATATAAAGAGACAAAACATCATATTCACCAAAAGAAAAAAAAAAGATGGACAAAGTTTTTATGACAGAACAATTTCCTTGCCAGTGAAAAATTTTTGTGATACTGCCATACTTTTCTGAAACAACTTTAAAAAACTAATCTTAAGACTGGGAGAGAATTTGTTTGTTGTAACAATTTTTTTGTGAATAATCAATTTCGTTTTGATTTGAAGATGAAACTACCACAATTTATTTAGGGACAAAATATGGATTGTGTGTACAATTTTATCTGAAAATAACGTGTCACCTTTGACATAAAAATATATAAATATTTTTCTTTAGTTATGGGGAAAGATTCCTTGATTCCAAAATCAATGACTCCATTAAATTACGAGAGAGAGAACTTTCATCCTTAACAAGTCAACTTGATCGGAATGAATCAAACTATTGTAGCGTAACTTTGGGTCAATAAGAGTACAAATGAACCTTGTTAAGCATAACTCAATGACACATCTCGAACAAAAATTTAAGAGACTCCCGTTTCCTTTAACAGGACCGTCCCAGCGTAACCTTGGGTCAGTTGACCTCAGAACCATGGTTTTCAGCGTTCTTCTACTCATGTTGTGGTCATTGCAATTGCACACTTGCTTCACCATGAGTAACGCAGGTAGCAGTGAACTCAACGGAGGATCATTGTTTGATCCATCATTTTGGTACAGTTTTACCATTGGTTATGTTTGTTCAGCCACCGGGATCATCTTTGCTTTTATGTGCTTCTGTGTCCCTTGGGCGCAACTAAAGAAGGCCAAAAGAAAGTTCATGTCTTCCAGTGTTCGTAGCCGTAATATACATGCAATAAAGGCAAACCAAGTTCCCAAACTACTACTCTGTATGTTGTTGCTGAAGAAAGGAAACCAAGAGGTTCTCTTCTTTCTTTTCTAAATATTTTGGTGAATCTTTCCTAGTTATCTGTTATTCAACATCTATGCTATATTCAACACAAGACTTTACATTAATTGTGAAAACATGGTATTAGGATCTTGCATGCCCTTTTTTTTATTTCATTTTAGAAAAAATTGAAAGGCCGAACAAAATTATACTATTTATTGATATTTTAATTCCAAGATATACACAAAATAAAATGTTTGGTGTATACACAGGTTTCAAGAGTACTGAACAAACTAATATCGAGTATCAGCTTCATGGAACTATGCAAAGCAACGGATTACTTCAACATGACCAATGTTATTGGGACGGGAAGGACAGGGATGGTGTACAAGGCCACGCTTTCTAATGGCTCAAAAGTGGCAGTGAAGAGACTCTATGATTCTAATTTATTTGAAACAAAGTTTGCCTTAGAAATCGTGATTCTACAGAGATTCAAACATAAAAACTTGGTGGATCTTCTTGAGTTTTGCACAGAGAGAAAGCAGAGGATCCTTGTGTATGAATTCATGCCAAATGGTAAACTCTCTGATTGGTTACATCCTTTACAAAACGAAGCTTTTCCATTGGATTGGCCAATAAGGCTTAAAATAGCACTTGGGTTGGCTAGAGGTTTATGCTTTCTCCATCATTGTTGCAATTGGAAGATACTCCATTTTGGTATAAGCTCGGAGCATGTTTTGCTTGATAAGAATTTTGAGCCCAAATTATGGAATTTCAGAAGTGCTGAACTCATGAAAGAAAACCAGAAGAAGCTAGGGAAGAAGGATGTGTACGATTTTGGCATTGTTCTGATGGAGCTGATCACTGGAAAGAAGCACATTGAAATGAATGGAAATTTTAATGTGATTGATTCATATGTATCAGGAAAAGGATTCGATGAGCAAATCTGTCTGGTTAAGGTTGCAGTTGACTGCATTCAGTTTTCTCCACACCAGAGGCCAAGTATGGTTGACGTGTATAAATATATAGAAAGGTTATGGGAAGGCTACGAAACTGATGACTGATTTTGTAATGGAACATACCTATTTTTCATAGTATAATGTGGATTAAAAGTATTCTTTATATAAATTAAACTTGTCTCAGTATTAAATCTCCTCAAATATCCACAAGTTCATCATTGTACTTTGAAAGGTGACATCTTTTTAAGTTTAATTTCTTATTATTCTCCTTCTGAATGTGTTCTACCTGTAAATTTTGAAACACCATTTTCAGTTTCAATGTCTGTCGTGTCCTTTATTGCACTGATTATGACTCGAGTTTAATTAATGTATTCTTCGAATTTTGGTTCTGAAAACAAGTAACAACTTTACTACAACCTTTGAACGTTAAAATGTTACTTCATAATATTCTTTTAACTTATCTCTTTTGTCAGAAAATTTTAACTTGGAAGAATCTTGAGTTTTGCTGGACCTGAGTTCCAATTTTCAACTTATTACTTCACGTGGTAGCAGCAGAATAGGAACATAATGAAGGAAAGGAAAAGCTTCTAAAGCCAATTTTAAAACCTTAAAAAGAGTATGTGTATATGACTAAAAAAAATTGTATATATTTGTTAGGATTAAATATGTTTTTAGTCCCACAAGTAAAAATTGGAATTAATCTATCTTCGAAACTTTGTCTTAAGATAGTTCCCAACTTTAGAACTGCATGAATTTAGTTCTTTAAACCAAATTTTGTTAAATTTATTTGACATTTCAAATATGTTTCATGAGAGTTTCTTAACTAATGTTGAAGTAAAAACGTGTCAAACGGTATAAACAACTGAAATGATATTATGAGATACATTTGAAAAGTTCAATTAGCTTAATATAATTTAGTTAAAAAGATTAAATCTGCACAATTATAAAGTTGGAAGACTAAAATTTTTAGTAAAAATTAAGGAATCAAAACATACTTAACACTATTTTTTGCTATCTAACAACTAAAAAAAATCTTATTAATCATCCATATTTTGCAATACGATCTTTTAATTTTTGGGAGGATGGGCTCAATGTCACTGGCGCATGCTTGCGGATTTTGGAAGCCACTTGCAGATTTGGGACTCGAGGCATAAGTGAGGCAAGCTTAAGATAAAAGATAATGATATTTTGACCCACTTTTATTTACTCACTTTTAATTCATCACTCTAATCATCATTTAATTATTTATTTTAATTTTTTTTAGTGGTGTTATGTAATAATTTAAGAGTGATAGATTAAGAGTGAGTCAAAAAATGGGTCAAAATATTGTTAAAAAAAAGCTGATAATAGTTTTCAAAAGTTGCACAAGGTTAAAAAAAAATAGTTTCCAGATTACGCAATTCAAAATATTTTTCAGAAAAAATATTTTCGATTGGACAAACTAAAAGTCATTTTTGATTTATATAATCTAGAATTATTTTTCACTTTTAGATTACATAATCCAAAAGGGTGAAAATGGGGATATTTTTAGCATAGCGATGCAGGAAGAAATATACGGATAGGAAGAAGCAGCCCAAACAATTAATTGGAGCAAGTGGGTGGGTCTTATGGCCCAAATTACTTACAAGATTTCTACAGCTACTTAACTTAGAACCGGGTTATCCACCTCCAAGACCCAAAAAAAAGTGTTTGCTTCCAATTAATAATATTTATAATATCATAGACAACTTAGTTATGTTCTACAACAAGTTATTAGTGTTAAGTGGCAAGGGATTAACCTTAAAGGATTACATCAAACTTAAGTTTAATGTAAAATAGAAGTGGAATTAAATATTAAAATCTAGATCAGATTAAATCAAATAAAATAGATTAGATTTTTAATAAAATGAATATTAAATAGCAAAAATGGATTGATCATGAAAATTAGATTTTTTGTTCATCCTTAGTTTAGCTTTTCAGATCATCCTCTGCTTCCTTCTGCTCATTTAAGAGTTCAATAAATATAAATTATTGTTGTTATTCTCATAATTTTTATTTTTATGTGTTAAATAAACATTAATTATTACTTTTACCCTCATATTTTTATTCTTTCACTTTTATATGTATTTAATCTCCTTTTATTAATACATTTTTTTTACAAGAGTATAATTTAAATTTGTTAATACAAATTTATGGATACATTAACAATTCTTTTATTAAACTTCTAAAATTTTCAATTAAATTGTAAGGTTTAAAGTTTATATATATAAATTTTAAGGTTTAGTATTTACGGACGTCTCACGTCGCACGTCGCACGTCTCTCACGTCTCACGTCCCACGTCCTACGTCTCACGTCCAACGTCCCACATCCCACGGTCCACGTCCCACGTCTCTCACATCTTACGTCTCACGTCTCTCACACTCTTACATCTTACGTCCCACGTCCCACATCCCACGTCTCTCATGTTTCACGTCCAACGTCCCACGTCTCTCACTTCTCACGTCCCACGTCCCACGTCTCACGTCCCAAATTCCACGTCTCACGTCACATGTCACACGTTCTACGTCTCACGTCACACGTTTCACGTCTCACGTCCCACGTCCCACGTCTCTCATCGTACGTCTCTCGTCGCACGTCTCACGTCGCACGTTCCACGTCTCACGTCGCACATCGCACGTCTCACGTCTCACGTCTCACGCCTCATGTTCCACGTCTCACGTCTCACGTCTCACGTCCCACGTCATCTCACGTCCTACGTCCCACGACATTTCACGTCTCACGTCTCACGTCCTACGTACTACGTCTCACGTTCAACGTCCAAGTCTCATATCTCACGTCTCCCGTCCTACGTCTGATGTCCCACATCACACATCTCACGTCTCTCGTCGCTGTTCTTTTGTCTCACGTCTCACGACTCATGTCTCATATTTCACGTTTCACGTCTCACGTCTCACGTTGCACAATCAACATCCCACGTCTCACGTCTCACGTCCCATGTCCCACGTCTCACTTTTTACGTCTCACGTCTCACGTCACACGACGTCTTACGTTCAACGACTTACGTCCTACGTCTCACGTCTCACGTCCTACGTCCCACGTCTCACGTTCCACGTCCTACGTCTCACATCTAACGTCTCACGTCTCATGTTCCACGTCTCACATCCTACGTCTCAAGTCTCACATCTCACGTTTCTTGTCGCACGTCTCATGTTTCACGTCTCACGTCCCACATCTCACGTCCCATGTCTAAAGTCTCACGTCTCACATCTCTTATCGTACGTCTTTCGTTGCACGTCTCACGTCGCACGTCCCACGTCTCACGTCTCATATCTCATGTCTCACGTCTCACTTCTCACGTCTTACGTCTCACGTCTCACATCGTCTCACGTCTCACGTTTCACGTCCCACGTTTCACGTCTAATATCATAGTCCTACGTTTCACGTCTCACGTCTTACGTATCATATCTCACGTCTCACGTCCTACGTCTCACGTCTCACATCTCATGTCGCTCGTTCACGTTCCACGTCCCAAGTCTCACGTCTCACGTTTCACGACTCACGACTCACGACTCATGTCTCACGTCTCACGTCTCTCTTCGCACGTCTTACGTCTCACGTTCCATGTTTCACGTCTCACTTCTTACGTCTCACTAGGGGTGGCAAAACGGGCTGGGCCCAACGGGTCAGCCCGTCAGCCCGTGCTAAAAGGAACGGGCTGGGTTGAAGATTTCAACCCGTCAGCCCGTTCTGGCCCGTCGCGTCCAGCCCGTTAACTTGACGGGCCAAAGTACGGGCTGGCCCGTTCTGGCCCGTTGGCCCGTTTTAAAAAAATAAAATACAATAAAAATAATTAAAAAAATTAATTTTTTAGATTATATATTTTAAATGTAGAAATATATAATAGTATTATAATTTAAATCATTAACACCTACAAATTAAGTTTGAATTATTAGTTATAATTGAATAATTTAATATATGAATTTAATAATTATTTTAACTTATCTAATTAAAACATTAACTAATCAATTAAAAGGTAAAATAATATTTTATTTGATTAAATATGACTTTAATAATAATTTATATGTATATATAAACAAATTTAAAAAATAAAACAAATTAAAAAATTTGAAAACTAATTAAAAAAATAAAATAAAAAACTAGACGGGCCAGCCCGGCCCGGCCTGTTAGCCCGTCATATACGGGACAGGTTGTGAATATTGGCCCGTTTTTGTTTGATGGGCCAGCCCGTCCCGGCCCGTTTTTTGACAGGCCACATACGAGCCGGGCCAAAACGGGCCGGGCTGGCCCGTTTGCCACCCCTACTAACAGAGCTTTTCGAACCCTATGTATCAACGGAAATTTTTAAAACCCCCGATAAATTACATTATTTTTAAGTGTTGTTAAAAATTCTGGTAATCTGTTAGCTATGTTTGTTTTTTTAGAAAAATTACAAACTTATGGTAAAATTATTAGTAGAGGTTAAAATTTTCAACGCAAATATAACCTTCACTTAAAATAATTATTTTTGTAGTGTTTTTAATATATATATATATATATATATATATATATATATATATATATTCCTTTTTAAATATCTTTTCAGTAATAAGCTGAGTAGTAAGATAAATTATTTTATACTATTGTCATGCCAAATAGATAAAGATTTATACAAAACCATCTCCTTATATTAAATTTAAAAAAAATCTGACTCTCGTCGAAATAAACAAAGTCATCAGACTAAGTAAAATCTTAAGTTAATCTTAGAAGACTAAGCTTTATTTTCAACATGAAAATTAATCACTACAACCCACCTTCATATTTATTGCATGATTGATTTCACTTAATAGTTACAAAGACTTATTAAATGTGTTTTGCCTTTAAAAAATGTTTACACAATGAATGTGTAAATGGTCTCCGAAATATTTGAATTGAGAATAGAGGAAATTTACTTATGCTTTTACTTTTGTTATTAGTTTAAATTTTGAATCAATATTAATCCAAAATTAAGTTGTGTTTATTTGTTTTTTAAAGTCTATCGTTTTTTTATGAGATTGATTTGTTTTCCATATTTAATGAACTTTTTTTAATGTATTTGTTATGTAATGATATTATTGCTAACTTTTCTGTGTCACTTTAATTGAAAGTGATGTTTAATATTAAATTATTGATTAAAAAAATAAAATTATATGAAAAAAAAAACACTCTTCTTAAAAGAATAAAAATAAAAATAAAGTTCTCCTATTCTTACCAAACAAATTATTTGTTAGCAGTGGGAGAAATATCAAGTAATATATATCTTTTTCCTTTCAAATAAGGAAAATATTCTTTTACACCAGTTACAGTTGATAACTCATTTTTGAAAGTATTTTATTTATTAAAATAATTAATTTTAGTATTTATAGAAAAAATAAAAGGTGTAAAGTAAGTGTAAAAGTTTGTTGAATATGTGACAATAATACCTTCAAACAATATTGACACAGGACTTTGGAGTTAGTGGAGTCTGAAATGCAGACTTTGACTGTGAAGTAAATTTAGAAATTTTGTTCTATCTTTTGATATTTTCTTCCACAAGTTGGGATGGTAACAATGGACCTGCCCCTTTGTAGAAGAATGAATCCGCATAAATCAACGCGAGTCAAAGTATGGTTGATTAGTTGACTCTGTAATTTATATTATTTTTTAATACAATATAATTACATATTTTTATATATATATATATATTTTCAAATATAAATTTAGGTTTTATTTTACAATTTATTTTAATGCTTTATTTTTATTGTAATATACTTTTTAATTTATTTATAGTGAACAAAAAATCATTAATTTTCATAAATTTTTTATAATTGTTACAATTACTTTAAACTTACTTTTTAATTATAAGAATATAAAATTATAAAATTTTTCTATTTTTTTTAATTTAATTAGATAAATATCATACATTCGTAAATACACAATTAGACCAAGAGAGTGAGACTTAATTAATCAATAAATCTTATTTGGGTCGGCCCACACAACCTAATTTTTGACAAATGGTGCAAAACAATAAAAGGAGACTATGCACCAGTGATCTTTTAAGTATCTTATATCTTAAAATATTAAATTAATGTAACTTAAATATAGGGAAAAAGAAGTTAGTGGAGACGGGGACTCAACAAGGAAAAGCGTTGATAATTTAAGGATAAAAAAACATTTGTTTGAGTAAGTAATGATTGGTTATGTAGAAAATTCATTGAGACAATTGATCTAGTCAATGTTCTGAGTCAAACAGAATTATTTCTCATAACATATTTTTGTAATCTAGAAAAAAAATGTTTGTTTTGTTAACAAAACTTTATTATATAAAAAATAAAATTTAAAAAATTATTGTGTAAATAATTATAATTTGTTTATTATGAATAAATTAATAGAAAATTAAAAAAATTAATGTCTTTTTTTTTAAATGGAATTGGCAATTATGATTGTTTGTTTAAAAGAAAAACACTACCATTTTTAAAAATGGTCAGAATTTAAATGTGATTTTTTTTTACATAAAATGAATATAAGTGAAAGAGACGAATGTAAAAGAAGAAAAAGAGTTTGAAAAGATTTATATATGTGAATCAGATTTAAAGAGAATATAAGAAGAAAAAAAAATTGTGGACGAGACAATTTGTCATCTTCAAAAGGAAAAATAGAGATAGTTAACAATACTAATTACCTCAAAAGTGTAAAATTATAATATATATATATATATATATATATATATATATATATATATATATATCAAAATTTCTTCTAGAGAGTTATAATTTATGAATGTAAAAAATAAAAATAAAAGAAATACTGCAATATTTTTTTCTCCAAAAAAATTGATTGCAGAAGAGGCCTATGTAATTTATTTCTGCTAATGACAATGAGTTGAAATAGAAGTTCAATCAAGTCAAAGGAATAGTAAACTTATATAATTGCAAAGCAACAAAAGATTGCATACAATTGGACAACCAAAAGAAAAGAATTGCCTACAAACATCCCATCTATTTAAATATCTTTGAAAATTGTGATGGAACAATGTTCAAAAGATACATAATTGAAAAATTCGTAAATTCTAAAGACATAATGGACAGCGTTTGAACGAAAAACACTTTAAGTGAAAATGTGTGACCTTTTACTTGAAAATAGTCTATGACCGATGAATCTAGGGTTCATCTCCCTTGTTTTTTTGCATGATATTCTCGATAAGAAAAGACACGTTAGAAAAAGAAGAACCCCCTTTCTCCACGGCTCTTTCGGCCATCTCACTCAATTCTCTAACCCTTTTTCTTCTTTCTTCACTTTCGCTTGTCTCATTCATTATCTCTGCTATTGCCCTTTCAATGTCTTCCTTCTTCACCTCCACACCGCGTTCCTCTTCCTTCCCCCATGTCATCGGAGTTTCCACCCCAACCTTCACTCCAACTTTTAGAACCTTCACCACAAGACTTTCATTCAAGAACTGGTCCGCAAACAGTGGCCACGTAATCATCGGAACACCACCACTTATGGCCTCTAAGGTAGAGTTCCAACCACAGTGTGTTATGAACCCTCCAATTGCAGGGTGTGATAATATTAACAATTGAGGAGCCCAACCCCGAATCAAAAGGCTTCTACCACTTGTCCTTTCCTCAAATCCGTTTTCCTCAATCCACTTTTCCAATGCTGCTGAATGATTTCCTCCTCTGATAACCCAAATGAAGGGTCTTTCTGATGCTTCCAAGGCCAAACCAAGCTCTATCAACTGTGGTGCTGTTAAATTGCACAGGCTTCCAAGGCATGCATAGATCACACTCCCTTCCTTCTGACAATCAAGCCATTTTACATGTTGAGACTCGTCAACTGAGGCCCTACCTCTTTGAGCCTTATCCAATTCATCCTTGTTAATAAGAGACACTGGTCCTATACACCACACTTTACCATCTTTCACCTTCTTGTAATCCCTTGCATATGCTGGCTCCAACTCTTCAAAAGAATTCATGATTACCCCATAAGTAGCCATTTCAGCAGCCATAACGTCTTCACGGAACTGTTCCCATGTTTCACCCAACGATACTCCACTTTGTTCCATGGTCACCTCAATCTTGTCAGCGATTCCAGGCACAACAAAGTACTCTGAGCTCGATGCTATGTTCTCCTTAACATTATTGACGAGTATATTATGGTGACACAAAAGACAAAAGCAACTTACCCCAACAAAAGAAATCCTTGGGATATTGAACTTTTTGGCGATATGGGATGTATATGGCAGACACATATCAGATATTATGCAGCTCGGTGGTGGCGATAACTCTCCGAAGAGTGTTTCCGCCGGTTGATGCAGAAGGCTTGTTGCTTCGAAGAAAGTCCTGGCCGTGCCAAGTGAAGGTATCATATCGATATTCTCGCATCCTTCTGGCAGTCCAACTTCTTCACATGGGAATGGAACTTGAGCTAATCTAATTCCAGACTCAACATAACGATCAAAAACTGGTGCGAAACGCGATGCGTTACGCGGTGTGGTGACTACAGTCACTGTAACAGCGTGGTGCACCAATAGTTTGGCGATGTCCATCATGGGGATCATGTGGCCTTGGGCCATCAATGGAAACAGGACAAAGTGTGGCCCTTGTTCTTGGGAAGGCATTGTTTTGCAGTGAAATGATGATGCACAATGCAAAGAATTCGCATTTCTTGTCAATTTGTAATGCATTAGTGAATATTCATGTAAGCGCTTACGCAAGCACATGGAATAATGCCACACTCCCGAGTCAATAACTTTGACCTTTTCGGCCTCATTCAAATCTATTGGCTACTAATACATGAACTAGGATTATGTTTATTTGTTTGTTTCCTTTGTCTGTTTTTCTTTTTTATTCCATCACACGTAGCTGTCAATGATGGAGTGACCAAACAGAATTAGAACAAGTATAATGGCTGGTCATCTTTTGAATCACGTACGTATCTAGAGATAATTGTGATATATATTGGAGCACTGGTCATTATAACAAAATTCTCCGATCCAAAGTTTGTTTGTTTAAAGTTTAAGTGTATCTCATATGTCAGCAAAATCAATCCACGATGAAAATCTTTTCATAAGATATATATGTTAATCGATATTGGTGTCCAGGGTATTAAAAGTAGGTCAAATTAACTAGTAAGTACTGAAGACATGACCTAACTGAATTCTTAATCTTGTAATTTGTTAATTATAGCATTTGTTGCGGTGACGATTATAACACTGTTATGTAAACTACTTCTAGAGATCTAAATCAAATATTACAAGATAAATCAAACGATTTAATTAATTATTATTTTTAATTTAGAGAAGTAATAATTTCTCCAAACAATTTAGGGTTTTAAATTAACTAATTAAGTTAACCTTAAAAATATATGAAAACTTTATCTAAAATTAGAACGACCGTGCATTGAAAATCACAATTAAGATACAATATTGTAAATATTTTAAATCTATAATTTCTAATTCAGCATTTTTAAGGTACTTGAAACTTTCCAAAAAGGAATTTGGTAATATTCTCTCTCGTATTAATTACTACTTTATGGGTATATATGATCTTCTCCGTTTGTGGAATGATGGAATCATAGTATCTTTATAGAAGTAAACTGTGAATGGATTCAAAAGTATCTTATTAATGCTGCCTTTAATGTTGTTGATGTAGTATTGGTCTATGCAAACAGTTAATATTGAATTTCGTAAAAGTTAATAAATAACTGTAAAATTAAATAAATTATAACTGTACTAATTATGAGTATACTTTTATTTTATTTAAATGATAAAAATACTCATAAATATTATTTATTTTATAATTGATAATTTATTTGATATAAAAAATTTAAATAGTAATTAAATAATAAAATGATTGTATTTGAATATTGTTAAAAGTTAAAATATATTAAACACACACAAAATTAAATTAAAAGAAAAATAAAATATCTTTTGTTTTTTAATAAAGAAATAATTAACATAATATTGTATGTTTTTAAAGAAAAAAAATTATTATATTTTATATTCAAAAGTATCTTATTTATATTTTAATTTTTAACAATATTAAAATATAGTTATTATATTATTTAATTATTTTTTTTATCAAATAAATTATCAATTATAAAATATATAACTAAAATATATAACATTCATAGGTATTTTTATTTTCCAAATAAAGTAAAAATAAACTAATAATTAATAAAGTTATGATTTATTTAATATTATAGTTACTTATGAATTTTTATAAAATTCAATATTTATTAACTACACCTTAAACAGGAGCACTAGTATGTTTCTAATACAATTTACTTCCTTAAGTTTTAATAATTAATACAATTCGATACTTTCTTTCTAAATTGAATTAGAATTGTTAGTCTTGAATACTGACAATGTTACAGAAAATTTATTGATTAGAAATAGTTTTTTAGTGACAACTTAAACTTATCACTGTTAGTTAAAGTCATCATTTCAAATAAATTTAAATAGAAGAAGTAATCGAGTTGAACTGGCTTAGAATGACAAGATAAAATAAAACTATTTATTTCGAAATTAAACAAAAATAGAAGTAAACAAATCACGAGACAAAAATATAACTAATACCTAAAGTGATAATGTATCACGTGCAGATATAGATGTAGCGAAAGTGACACAATAAGACAAACAACTATAGCGCATGGACGTATACAGTTTGTCATTGGACAGAGACAAATCAATGGACCATGTTGTCCACTAGACACATATTTTACTCCCACTTTCCAATCTATTTGTTATTTTTATATTTAAATTAAATAACTTTATTCAATAGATTATGATTCATGGTTGTTATATATCAAAATATTCCCTCTCGCTTTTGAATGTTCCCTCCATAAATGAAACTGCTTCTGTCTATTAACCATAAAAAATAGGGGTTATATTATATGAACTTAAAGATGAAAGGAATAGTACGTCAACATGTGAATGGAGAATCTTCAAACGTGCGTCAAATTTGCATCCTCTTTGGTAGTTGTTTGTTGCAGAATGTCTTGGATAAGCAAAGTGACATTGAGATGAGAAGAGCCTCCTTCTTCAACAGCTCTCTTTCCCATTTCACTCAATTTACTTACCCTTTCTCTTCTCTCTTTGGTTTCTTCTTCATCTTCATCCATCACCATGCATATCGCCCTCTTAATATCATCCTTCTTCACCGTCACACCTTTCTGCTCTTCCTCTCCCCACTTCAATGGAACCTCTGCCCCAACCCTCACCCCAATCTTCAACACATCAGTAACAAGTTTCTCGTTTAAAAATTGATCACCAAACAGAGGCCAAGTAACAAGTGGCACTCCACCACTTATCCCTTCAAGCGTTGAATTCCAACCACAGTGTGTTAAGAATCCTCCAATGGAAGGGTGTGATAGTATCATTACTTGTGGTGCCCAACCTCGTATTATAAGGCCTCTCCCTTTGGTCCTTTCCTCAAACCCTTCCTCGGAGATCCACTTTTCCAGTTCTTGGAACTGGCTTCCATTCCTTACAACCCATATAAATGGCCTTTTTGTATCTTCCAAGGCCAAGGCCAGCTCCACAAGTTGTGAAGGAATCAAGTTGCATATGCTTCCAAAACAAACATACACCACAGACTTGGGTTGATGCAAGTCTAACCACTTCAAGCAATGGTGCTCGTTAATTGAAGCCTGGTTGCCTCTTTGAGCCTTGTCCAAATCATCTTTGTTGCATAATGAAACAGGACCAATGAACCACGCCTTATCATTTTTAACCTTCTTGTATTCCCTCACATATGCCTTCTCCAACTCTTCGAAAGTATTTACGATAACCCCATAAGACTTCTTTTCAGCATCACGCACCTGCTCTTTAAAGTCGTTCAAATCAGTGGCAAGTGATCCTGGTAACTGCTCTTTGGTAACTTGAATCTTGTCGGGTATGCCGGGAATGGTGAAGTATTCGGATTGTGAAGTGATGCTTTTGCAAAAATCTGAAGTATGTATGAGGTGCCGGCAGTGGAGGCAAAAACAAGAAAATCCGTGGAAAGAAATCCTTGGAATGTGATACTTTTCAGCTAATTGAACAGTCCAAGAGATGCAGAAATCTGAGATTATGCAACTTGGTTTAGGTGTAAGTGTTTGAAAGAACTCCTCTGCTGGCTTTTGGAGCATGTGGATGACTTGGAAAATTTTGGACATATCATTTGAAGAGACCATGTCCAAATTCTCGCACCCTTCGGGTAGCCCTGCTTCTTTTGATGGAAAATTTAGTTGTACAAAACGGATTTTGAGGCCCGATGAAACAGCTCGAGATATGACAGAATTGAAACGTGATGCGTTTTCTGGGGTTGTGAATACTGTGATAATCACACCACGCTGTGCCAATATTCTTGCAATGTCCATCATGGGGATGATGTGGCCTTGAGCCATAAAGGGGAATAATACAAAGTGAGGATTTTTTTGGAGAACCATGGCTACAAGAGGCAAATGAAAAATGGGTAGCAGTGAAGTTCCCTCTCTTGGTTTTGTGGTTTTCCCTCTGCAGTGTCCTTATCCTTTATAAGAGTGATGAAGACTACAAAATTATATTATTTGATGGTTATGATGTAAGAGCATACGTAATTGTAGTTGGATTATTTGAAGTATGGGTGATGCATATGTGTTTTGTGTACGATCTGAGTCTCTTCTGTTTCACAGATTATTATTTCTAAGCTTTCGTCATTGTTCAACGTTTCATGATGATCCATATATAGTTTTCAACGTTTAGTGAAACAAAATCATAGTTTTGAACACTTATTATTATGAATGTTATCTTTATGTTTTTTTCCACAACTTTTGAAACTACTTCATTGGCATATATGTATTTCATAAAAAAAAGGACAAGATAAAAACAAACTATAAGTGTAGCTGTATCCTAACTAATCACAATTTTTATTTGGTTTATTTTTCTTGTCAATCTATACTATTAATAATTGTGACATCATTATTTATTACTCAATGAAATTAATTGACGTAATTTTAACAATTAAAAGAAAATAATTGGGTATAGTAAAATGACAAATTGAAACACAATTCAATATCAAATAAAAACAAAAAACCTTGTAATATAATTTAATAAACAAAAAGTAGACTAAAAAACAAAAAGTGTATAACTAAAGTTTAAACTTACTTTGTGGATATGTATAGTTACCTAATTAACTTAAAATGAAAATAATTTGACTAAAAATAGGGATATGGTGACAAAGTTGGTCAAGATCCACTGACCAGCTACCGCTTACCAAAATTGTTATGTGTGGAGTGAGTTTTAACCCACAAACTTACTTTGGTCTGTCTCATCTAATTTCCTCAAACTGATGAGTCAAAGACAGACACATGGCTGCCCTGCTGTTTTTTTTAATTAAAAATTAAAACAAAATAATTTTTTTTAATATTATATTATTCAAATAAATATATATTATTATTGTAGCTTACATTATTAATATTTATAAATCAAGTTCAATTATTAAATACAATAATTTTTATTCAATTAGGAACATTAATTAAATAATATAAAGTTTAAAAATATTTATAAGAATATATATATATATATATATATATATATATATATATATATATATAAATATATTTTTTTTTTTCTAAATATATATATACTCGCTATCCATTAATCTATAGATCCGTCTTTTGACATGTGAATTGAGATTTTCAACTCGTTTTTACATATAATATTGTCGGTGTGACCCGTTTTAACATTATTCATTTGTTTGTGGAAATAATATTTTAATTTTTTTCATATGAAAATAATTAGTATCAACTTAAAATGATACAAAATTAGAAATAGTGACAGCCATGCATTGACCTAGTTTGATATTAATACCTTTTGATCTAGAGGAAAGAAATAAAAGGAAAATGTAAAAAATGGAAGAAAAATAAGTAAAAAAACAAAGTTAATTAAAGAAATGTGTGAAAAGTAATATAATTTTATTTATTATTTTAAATATTACTATCATAATAAAATAAAATACACACTCATAGTTAGGAATGTCAAAAAAATCTATACCTGCGAATATCCGCGGATAAAAATTCGCGACGAGTAAGAGATGTATATTGTAGATGGATATCGCAAGTAATGAATATTTTTTTGTACCTGCATTTTTACGGGGTGGGTATGGGTATCATATATGTACCCGTGGATACCCATATCTGCTATATTAAAAAAATAAAAAAAAATATTATTAAAATTTTAACATATTGATTTTGAATGAGTTATTTTTTTTATCAATTAGTTTTTAAAAAAATTATTTCTTTATAAACTGTCATTCAACACTATTTAAATGATTATTTGGACTTTATTTGAAATTTATGAATGTTATGCATTGTATTTTATTTGGATTTACAATTCAAATATGTTATTAAATGTTTATTTTTATTTTTCTGTAAATAACTGTGGATACACATGGATATTCATAAATATTAAAAAATGATGTAGGTACTTGCATAATAGATACTCACACAAATATGAATACGGGAGTATAAGACTTATATTTATCCCGTGGGTATGACAGGGGAGATCTCGTATCCTACCATCCCGTTATATTTTATTATAATTGATTATGAATTTAATTTATTATTAGATTGACCTAATTAACGGTAACATAAAAAATTAATTATATTTTATGGTTAGAACTTAACTGGCTTTAATTCCTCAATTTTAAATAAAAAATATAATTTATTGCCAAAATCAATTAATTTAACATTAGTTTTCAAGTTTTTTTTTATTTAATTTTCTTTAAAGTTCTTTATCTCTTCCTCTCTTCGAGATTGTCTTATAAGAAATCTCATTCTTTTTCTCTCCTACTTTAATTTTTTCTAAGTTTTCCTTATATAACATTTTAGACATGTCACATGTCGTGACTGTGTTGCAAGTAAATGTCAAACAAAAATTGTTACCGAAGGTATGATGGGTCCACAAAAGAGGTAGAGGGTCTGGATGTTGTAGAAAAATGTGTAACGTCTCTCGTGGTTGGTTGGAAGTAAACATGTAAAAGGAAGCCAACCCGGCTTACACGGATCGGTTCATCACGAGCGGGGTTGAAAATAAATGAACCTAATCCGGCTCATTTTATGGTGAGCTATAAATTTTGTAATCCGACTTAATCCACTACAGATTGGTGGGTTGAATGGGTTGGCTCACCAATCCACCTAAAAAAATTATTTATTTTTTAGTATTCAAATTTTTAAATAAATTTTTAAGTAACCCATGAGATGACAATCATAGTAAAATCAAAAATCAATGTTTTGATCATGCTCACGAGCAATATATGAAGAATATTTCCAATAAAGTATCCATATAGTCTAAGAAAGCATAACTAGTATTACAAATTTTCTGTCATGTTATTCAACAAAATATAAATAAAAAAACTATACAATTTTTTCATGCTAATTTAGAAAAAATTATTTATAAGACGGTTACTTAAGTAATTTACTATAAAGATTATAGTTAAAGATTAAAGTATCAACATATATAACTTGACAATCAAATTAATTATACATTCAAACTATTCAAATATAATTAAGTAACATTCTAGCATTTAAAAATATGAAGTTGTGAACAAATATAATAAGAGTAGTAAATAATTATTAAAAAAATTTAAAAAAAATTAAAAAATAATTGTAAAAAAATGTTGGTGGGTTAAGTGGGCCAACCCACATTCAACCCGGCTCGAACCGTTTAACCCGTGGGTTAGGTGAGTTGGGTTGAGTTCAACCCACTTTTGAAAAAGTTGAATTTTTCTCAACCCAACCCGGCTCGAACCCATAGTGAACCGAGTTGACTCACGGGTTGAAACTCATTTTGACATCTCTAGTTGGAAGCCAAAGTGGAAGAAAGAGAAAACAAAAATGAAAAAGAAAAGGAGAGGGAGCTAGAACTATGCAAAATTTTTGTCTACAATATTCAATAACTTTCTTGTAGCACTATAATCAACAAAATTAGTATAATTCACATAAATATCATGATGGTTAAAAAATATTTCATTATTATCTCGTAAGCACTTGTCATGTCCATTTAATCCTTTCAATTTATTTTTTTTTTATCTTTTTAAGATATTAAACTATTATTGATATACGATGAAGAGATACAAATGATTACTTTGAAATAACTTATTCTTCCTTTCCACTCTTTTTTATCTTTTTAATCCAGTAAGGAAAAACTATTGCTAAAACCATTGTATTAAAAAGAAAATAAAGAGTGAAAATAAAAAATAAAATAAAATAAGTTAAAAAAAAACTTTGTATTGTGTTGGACTTGTACATCTCAGATGGTATTGGACTTATACATCTCGACCAAGATGATCCTAGTACATCTTAGTCAGAGATATTGATTCATGTATTGTGTAGGACTTGCACATGTAAGATTGTGTTGACTTGCACAACTTAACCAAGATGGTCCCAATACATATTAGGCAAAGATATGATTATTTTCTAAACTTCTTCCCTCTTTCCTCATGAAGAGTCTAATACATCTAGTTCAAGATGATCCTAATACATATGGGCAAAAATTGTCCAAACACATCTCATTCAGAACAACCTACCAATTATGTGAAATCTGATACATCTAGGCCAAAATGATCCTGACACATCTCGGTCATGACAACTTCATCGTGTAGTAGCAAGAATCACAATTATCACATACATCTCAACCTCTAATAGAGGTATGTCAAACAAAGGCAAGTACAAACTATAGTGACTGTGATAGCCATCAACTCAAGATGTTACGAGGTTATGACGTTATGATACTTACAATGAGACATTCATTAGCATTTATGGAATAATCCAAGCGTTAATCAAGGTAATTAGTAAAATGCAAGTATAAAGGTAATTCACACCAAGGTAAAATGGGGAGTTTGAGTTCTACTTGTTTTTCTCTATTGTTCTTTATTGTGTCTATAAAATACAGTAATGACCACTAATTTTGAAGTTTTAAAATCTATTAAAATTATTTTTAAAGTACCAAAATAATGTATTTTTAATGCTTAGTAGAGGACATCACAAAAAACTCAATTAAGAACTTGAACTCAAAAGGGGAAGGTAAGCTCAATTTTATGCTTGTTCTCCTAGAATATTCCACTCCAACTGACTTCAGAATCAAGGTACTTGCAGATATCCATACCCATTCTTCCATGATTTGGCGAGAACATCCTCTAACAAGCAAGTAGTAGGAAAATAAAATAATATGATTTCATATAAAAACATAATTTATACCATTATATGTTAATATTAATACTTTTTTAAAGATCATGTGTCTTTTAAATAATGACTAATGTCATTATACATTGTAACAAAATGTGAATATTTAAACAAATTATTAACGTTAACTTTATTTATAACTTTTATTATTAAATTTTAATATAAATATCAATTTTTAATTTTACAAATTAATTTAAATTTTAATATAAATATCAATCTTTAATTTTACAAATTAATTTAAATATAATGTTGAAATATAATTTTTTTAAATGACCTAATTAAAAGTAGCATAATTACAACTTTAAAGTATTTGTGGTTGTTGATAAAACCTTCCTTGAGAAAAGTACCACAATGTCATAATATCCGGCAATATCAAATTATTGACTCTCTCCTCAACATGTTTCAAGAGGATACAAAATAGAAACTATGCATTTTCTCTAAGCTGTCATCATACAATAAATGTCAATACTTAATCATTACATACACATCAATCAGGTTGATTGACCCAAGTGATTACTTTCTTATTTACCAATTATTGTCGAAAAACATTATTTGAAATATGACCGAAGTGATGAGACTAACTAGTGGTGATAGTTTTCTAGCAGTTTTTCTAACCACGTGAAATTATATTTTTTGTGAGTTGCCGTAACACGACAGACTATTAGATGTTTTTGAGATAATCTAAAAACGTAGTGATCATTATTGTTACAAAGTCAGGAAATAACAAGTGATAATATATTCGTATTGTGACAACTGTCAAAAGAAAAAATAACAATGTCTCTGATGATTTTAAAACTGCCAGAAAATTTCTGCGAATAAAAAACAGTCTTCCGGTGATTTGTTTAACAGAAACCCAGTTAATAAAAAGCACTACATGGCATGAATTCAAAAAGCAAAAAGACGAGTGATCATAAAGTTTGACTGTAAAACCAATACGCCATGCTCGATAACCTCAAAATGAAAATGACGTTTATTTTTATTATGTTAACTATAGTGTATTTAAACTTTCAAGTTTCAGTCACGTTAACAAAAAAATCATTAGGAAAAATAATCGCTTGTATGAGTAAAATGAAATTGTATCTTCACAAAAGATTTACGTACTCTATAGAAGAAGAATAAAATGAAATCTATTTGACAGTCAATCACATAATCATATCCTATTATATGGACTTATATATTAGTGAAATGAGGATAATCGTATACAATATTATTTCATTATAATATTTCATATATTTATTATTGGAATGTAAAGTGAAAAAAGGTTGTCAAAAGTAAAATTTTTCTTGAACCAATGAGCCGGAAAGATAGAACTGTCCATATAAATTTTCAAATATTATAGACTTGCACAAATATAAAGATAAATTTGAAAGATGTCATGGTAGGTATTCAAAGAGATATAAGATAATTAGTAAATTTGAAAAAGATCATGATGAACATGGTTCCATAGAAAGAGAATTATAAGGGAAAAACTGAAGGTATGATCTTTTACATCAAATTGGTGTATAAATGAGATGATCACACGTCTCTCTCGATCTTCTGCATGATATCCTGGATGAGCAAGGTGACATTAGAGTGAGAGGAACCCCCTTTCTCCACGGCTCTTTCAGCCATCACACTCAATTCTCTAACCCTTTTTCTTCTTTCTTCACTTTCACTTGTCACTTCCATTATCTCCACAATGGCCCTTTCAACGTCTTCCTTTTTCACTGCCACGCCAATTTCCTCTTCCTTCCCCCATGTCATCTGAATTTCCACCCCAACCTTCACTCCAACTTTTAGAACCTGCACCACAAAACTTTCATTCAAGAACTGATCCGCAAACAGTGGCCACGTAATCATCGGAACACCCGCACATATTGCTTCTAAGGTGGAGTTCCAACCACAGTGTGTTATGAACCCTCCAATTGCAGGGTGTGATAATATTAACAATTGAGGTGCCCAACCCCGAATCAGAAGGCTTCTACCACTTGTCCTTTCCTCAAATCCGTTTTCCTCAATCCACTTTTCCAATGCTGCTGAATGATTTCCTCCTCTGATAACCCAAATGAAGGGTCTTTCTGATGCTTCCAAGGCCAAACCAAGCTCTATCAACTGTGGTGCTGTTAAATTGCACAGGCTTCCGAGGCATGCATAGATTACACTCCCTTCCTTCTGATTATCAAGCCATTTTACATGTTGAGACTCATCAACTGAAGCTCTACCTCTTTGAGCCTTATCCAAGTGATCCTTGTTAACAAGAGACACAGGTCCTATGCACCACACTTTACCATCTTTCACCTTCTTGTAATCCCTTGCATACGCTGCCTCCAACTCTTCAAAAGAATTCATGATTACCCCGTAAGTAGCCATTTCAGCAGCCACAATTTCTCCACTAAAATATTTCCAGCTTTCATTCATCGGTTGTGCAGACTGTGCTTTGGTGATTTCAATTTTGTCAGCGATACCGGGCACAACAAAGGAATCGGACTCAGACGTTACACTCTCCAGAACATTATAGATTGCCATATTATGCTTACACAGAATAAAAAAGCAACTTACTCCGCCAAAAGAAATCCTTGGAATATTGAATTTTTTGGCGATATGGGATGTGTATGGCAAACACATATCAGATATGACGCAGCTTGGGGCTGGTGTTAACTCTTCAAACAGTTTTTCCACCGGTTGTTGCAGAAGGCTTGTTGCTTGGAAAAAACCTGTGGCTGTGCCCAGTGAAGGTATCATGTCGAGATTCTCACACCCATCAGGTACTCCTGCTTCTTCACATGGGAATTGAACTTGAACTAATCTAATGGGAAAGCCGGATTCAACATAACGATCAAAGATTGAGGTGAAACGTGTTGCATTGTGTGGAGTTGTGACTACTGTCACAGTGATGTTGCGATGGACCAGTATTTTTGCGATGTCCATCATGGGGATCATGTGGCCTTGGGCCATCAATGGAAACAGGACAAAGTGTGGCTTTCGTTCTTGCGAAGGCATGCTTTTGCGGTAATGACAAGGTACAAATCACAATACAATGACTTCGATTGGCTCATGTAGTTGATTTGTAAGTAATATATAGGCATCGATGTATCAGTGAATGTTCACGTAAGCACTTACGTAACATAGGATTGTGTACCACTTCTGAGTCATGTATTTTTAGCTTTTTGTCCCCTGGATTTCAAATCATATCTTCTTACAATAAATCCATTCTAATTCGTAAACTAGACTTATTTAATCTTCATAGCTTAGCTGAAGATAACTCTTCTCATGGGTGTATATCATCAATTTTATTTTTCTTCCTCTTTCTCTATTTTCAAAAATAGATTAGAACTTCTAATCAATTTTCCAAAGTGAAAGTAGATATATTGAGAATTTGTAATATATTCACTTGCCTAAAATCAATCTAAATTCTATTATTGAAGAGTATAATTTGAACCTAATTATCGTAAATATCTTTGTTCACTCGTAAACTTTTATTATTGGTTAAAGAATTTTGACATTTTTGGTTATTTCATACATCTAACAACCTTTAAAATCCTTTAAATGTAATGTGAAAACAATAATTTTTGAGAAAAACATAATAATATACTAAAATATTATATATTTATACAATAATTATTAATAGGGTTATAAAATATATATATATATATATATATATATATATATATATATATATATATATATATATATATATATTAAAATAATATAAATAATACATAATTTAATATGGTTATAATTATAAAAGTATTACGCATATTTAAAAGATGAACGTTGCTTTACTAAAATTTTGAGACATACTTATTAGTAGGGAAATTATATAATAAATGAGTTGTCACAGTAAAAAAGATTTTATCCTATTTCTTATTAAAATATATTTTATAATAAATAGTATAATTAAAATCTTAAATAATAATCTATTTTAGTAATAAAAAATATGTTTAAATATTATTTTTTTAATTAAAAATGAATTATTTTAGCCAAAATATTAGAAACTAATATTAATTTAGAGACTAATTTATAATAGAAACTATTTTAGTTACAATATCTCGACACCATTTATAATTTTTTGAAACTATTTTAATTATGAATAATTTCTAATTTATAGATTTATATCTAAATTGATCATTATAATAAATAATTACTTTTTATTATTAAAATTGATCATTATTCAATAATTTTTTGTGCAGTGAAATATGATTTTCTGACATGTTCCAAAAATTATTAACAACTAAATTTAGAGATAAAATTAATTAATTAAATTATTATATCGATTAAATTAGAAATTATTTATAATATTAAAGTAGTTGGTATTTAAGTTAATCTCTAATATTAATACAAAATATACTGATTTATGAATTAAATTTTAAATTAATTTTTAACATTAATTACTAATATTGTAGCTATGATTATTAATCCTAAATTAGTCTATACTTTTAAATCGGAAAGAATATTTTAAAGTATTTTTCTTATCTTTTCAATAAAAATCAAACTTCTAAAGATGCTGGCTATTAACACAATCTTACATATATGCAAAATGTTATGCTCCAACTACGTTCCAGAGCTTGAAAATTTTCATATAGCATAAAAATGTAAAAATGTATGAAGAACCCAGGAATCGTAATAGGATATGACATTTCTTGATTTGGTAAGGACAATTCGATTTGAAACTTTAAATATGGTGAAGTGATTTGGTGCACGGTAGAGGAAAAGCAATTTGATGGAATGAGAAAGATGATTCTGAGAGTTTCTCGAAACCGGTTTTAAAGTCGTTAGAAATATAAAGAATTGGGTTTTAGATCAGTTTTATAGGCACTTAGTTTTCAAATGGGCTTGAGACTACGGTTTTGGGACTGATTTTTTTTTTTTCTTTCAGAAAATAATTTGGACACATCAAACAATTTACACGTTCCCAAAGCTATTATGATACGTAAGCAAGTTAAACAATGACAATTTTCTACTGTAAATAGTTACAGAGGTCGAGAATAGATGAAAATTCAAGTTTAAGTAAGTTTTAGATTTAATTGTTTGGAAATTTTGTATATACGTGGAATAATATGATATATTCACATAATTAATTATTTTTATAGATGTAATTTATTTGTCAATTAATTTTATAATTGTGACATAAATTTTTATACTGTAATCTCATATTATTGACAATAATTATTATAACAATTATTCTCTGATAGACAAAGATCTTTATATTTCACATGTGCTTTGTGCTTTGGATCATCAAACTTACTTTTTTCAACCTGTATACTATAGCATCAAAGTTTAGATATGAGAGTTTGAAACGAAATTAAAAGATTTTTATGATAGTGACAATGACTAATATGCTGAAAAGATCTGGAAGCATCCGCATTGCGCTCGAGGTTTGTCGAAATTGCTATAGGAATCCGATATTTGTTTTGTGTATTCAAGTAATGCAAAACACTGTCACTTGATCTCACAATTGACATCATTCTTGGATAGTGGGTACATGGATTATTTTGAGGCAAAAGATGAATTAAAATTGCACATTTTATTTTGTTACAATAATAAGGAATATATGACTTTATTTTATATTTATCTTTTAACGTGAAATCTTTTATAGTATGATGTGATGGTTAAGTAGTGTGTTCTGTTTGAGTTACTGTCTTAGTCAATTAAGGATTGACATATGATTATTCCTTTTAAATGATATATACTATAAACTTATGTACTATAAGTTTTTGTACATACTATATAAGGTTTATATCGTACCATACTATAAGCTTGTGTACCATAAGTTTTGTATGTACTATAAGCAGTGGCGGAACTTGGACAAAAAATATAGGGGAGCCAAATAGATTTGTTATATATAATTTTTTTTAGTTAGAAAAAAAGCTTTTCATCTTTTCTCTTCATTTTCTCTGCTTAAAATAAGCACACATAATAGTAGAATTTAAAAAAAAATATTACTATCATTCACTATTATATCATGCTATTATTTTATGATACCAAACCATGAATACCATTT
>Ga0214543_1004034_pt1 | contig 28094 bp, 17 predicted proteins | sample CNSS2metaG_FD_160094 | JGI IMG/M metagenome (GOLD analysis project Ga0214543, IMG submission 160094) | Root nodule microbial communities from cowpea collected in UCLA plant growth center, Los Angeles, California, USA - CNSS2 | ecosystem: Host-associated > Plants > Roots > Nodule | place: USA... | reverse complement strand
TTTTTTTTTTTTTTTTTTTTTTTTTTTTTTTTTTTTTTTTTTTTTAAAAAAAAGGTAATAAAATAAAATAAAATATAAATATGAAGAAAATTGAAAACAAAGAAAAAGAAAAAGAAGAAGAAGAAAAGAAAAGAAAAGATAAAATAAAAGAAATAAATAAAAATAAAATAAGATAAAAGCACATAATAAAGTCAAAGTAAAATAAGATAATAATAATAATAAATAAATGAATAAAAGAAAATACAATCCGGACGAAATTGGGTGTTGACAATGCTAAGTCGATTCAAGTCCTAAACCTTTGATTGAGTTAGGTGAAACCTAACTCTAGTCGAGAAGGACCGACACAACTACGGTTGAGTTTAACTAGGCATCCCAACTCGGGTTAGGCTTTGCCAAGTCAAGCAAGGCCCAACTCATGCTAAGTCAAGTCAAGTCCACCTCGGACCGAGTCGAGTCATTTCAAATTCTTTGACCTTGACAATAAGTCCAACTATGGTCAAGTTGAACTGAACCCAATTATAGCCAAGATAGATCAGATCCAGTTTTGGTCAAGTAGAATCATCCTCACCTAGGATCGAATCAAGTTAAGACAATGTTAGGTTTGGCTGAACTTAATTTGGTTTCGTTTAGCCTAATCTGACATGTTAGGTTGGGAATCTATGTAAAACATTTAGAAATCAATGTGTAATTTAAAATATTTTAAAGATTCATACTATTATGAAAATATTTAAAATTTAATTAAAATTCTATAGTAGGATCAAATCCATTCTAACCCTAATCATAATCCACTTTAAGGGGAGTTTTGGTACTTTGACTTTTTCAACCACAGACTTAAAGACAAATTGACATCTCTAATAAAAGGGTAATGTAATCAACTTGTCAAAATATATTAAATGTGTAAAATATTAAAATTGATTTATTAAAATAAAAGTAAAAGAGACTAAAATTTAAGACTAAAATTATATTAATTTAAAGATACAATAATCTGATTATAATTTATATATTTACAAATTAAACTTTTTTAACTGAGTAATTTAATACTATAAATAATAATTTTCTCGATTCATCCAATAAGAGACATTAATAATCTCTTTAAGGCCTAAAATAATTTTGAATTATGTAGGAAGGTGTGATGGTTTTTTATGAGGAACACTTCTTTCAATACAAAATCTTAAAAAATGAGTTTATAAGTATTTTTACTTATATCTTAATCATTTTACTCATGTCTATCTAAGGTGAGACTTCCAACTCACCTCGAACTTTTAACAAAAGTCAAAAATAGTTTTCATATTATATTTTTGTCCTTAAAAAACACATTTGGATTTAAAAAGTTAAAAGATGGGGGAAGTAGTGCTAGTTGGACCAGAGTTATTGGAACAAACTACAAAGAAGGTGAAAATGGTGAGAGATAGGATGCAGGCCTCTCAAAGTAGGCAGAAGGCCTATGCAGACCGAAGGAGGAGACTTTTGGAATTCACGGCTGAAGATCACGTGTTCTTGAGGGTGACCCGAACCACGGGTGTGGGAAGGTCTCTTCGCTCAAGGAAGCTTTCTCCTAAGTTTCTTGGTCCGTACCAAATCTCGAGGAGGATTGGGCATGTGGCTAATGAGATTGCTCTACCTCCTCAGTTAGCCAATCTTTATCCAGTATTCCATGTGTCACAATTGAGGAAGTATGTGTTTGACCCTTCTCATGTGTTAGAAGCCGAGGACGTACAGATCAGAGAGGATCTTACGGTGGAAGTACCATTCGTTGCTTTGGAGGATAATCGAGTTGAGGAACGTCGAGAAAAACCAGTCAGTCTTTTCAAAGTCATTTGGGACCGAAGGACATGTGACTCTACTTGGGAGCTAGAGGAGGATATGCGAGAGTCACATCCACATCTATTTTCTTGGTAAGTCTTAATTTTCAAGAACAAAAATTTTTGTTGTTGAGGAGATTGTAAGGCCCCTTTTTCTTTCTGCCTTATAAGTTTAGGGCTTGGTCTTTTAGTAGGCCTAAGGCCAGCCCACTTGGTGTCTTCAAGACCCTAACTGCCCTTTCAGTTTCCATTCTACATCCTAACCCCAAAAACAGTTCACTCATTCTCTCATTTCTCCTCCAACAGAGCTCTGTTAGGGTTTGGCTCTGACCCTTTTCAAGCTAGCTCAACCCCATTTCTACTCCACGTAAGTTGGTCTTCAACCCATATCCTCTCCTCTTTAGTCTTATTTTTGTGATTTTGACGGAGGTTCATCTTGGTAACCTCGTTTCCTATCTGTGCTAGTATTTTCCAACTCACGAATCTGCTCCTAGAGCTACTGTGCTCAACTGTTTGGGTGTCTGAGTCTTTTGCTAACTTTTTCCAGGTAAGGGAAGGTAGGGATTTTCACATTTTGTAATTTACTAATGTTTAGCTGCTGTTTATTGATTTAAAAAGCTTGATTGATGTTTATGCTTGCATGAGATTGAACTGGTTGTGGCCTAGTGTTGTTTTCTTGGTATTTTCTTGGCTGGTATATGCGAACAGTGGAGGAACCTGAGATTCTCGCCCAAGCGAGCAAGTCTTGCCTAAGCGAGAGTACCAAGAACCTTCGTTGGTTTTGGTTCACGTTGTCGCTCAGGCGAAGAGTTCACGTTTTGAGCGAGAAGCCATCTCGCTCAGGCGATGAGGTCTCGACTAAGCGAGAACACGCGAAAACCTCATTGTTCCACTGCTCGAGTTCTCGCCTAGGCGAAGGCAGCTCGCCTGAGTGAGAGGACCTCTCTCACTTGAGCGAGGGCTTATAGCCTGAGCGAGAACTGGGCAGAGACGTGTTTAGGTACTGGTTTCTCCTATGTTTTTGGTTGAGGGTCACATGTTTGTTTGAGATACTCTGTTAAAACACGAATTGGGTGAATATGAATGTGTTAAATGGTTTATGGGCTAGAATTAATGAGTTTGGTATGAAATATGATTGAATGGTCAATTATATATATATATTGGCATGAGAGTGGTATGCATGAGAACTCTATGGTTGGTTGGTGAAACATGGATAAGGTATGGGTAGGACGTAATTTCATTACCCTCTTGGTGGGAGCTCATGATGGTGTCTCATCTAATGGATGTAATTCCATGAACCTCGTGGTGAAAGTTCATGGTGGTGCATTATCTAATGGACGTAATTTCATGAACCTCGTGGTGAGAGTTCATGGTGGTGCCTAATCTAATGGACGTAATTCCATGAACCTTGTGGTGAGAGTTCATGGTGGTGCCTAATCTAATGGACGTAATTCCATGAACCTCTTGGTGAGAGTTCATGGTGGTACCTCATGTAAGGACGTAATTCCATGACCTTCTTAGTGAGCACTCATGGTGATGCCTCATGTAATATAAGTAATTCCACGAACCTCTTAGTAAGGTTTCATGATGGTGCCTCAGTATATCATTAAGTAAGGATTCAAGTAAGGATTGCATCCTGAAGCTCTAAAGAGTTAGTTAGTCTCACGTAGAACGTACTGACTCAAGTGGTGAGAGTAGTAGGAGGCCTTAGTCTTTGGCAGGATAATGGCCTTAGATGTTTGAAGGCTAACCTTGTGCGTGGTAGGGTGAAACCCATTGGCAATGGCTCTACAGAGTAGTAGAGGCTACCACAAGTGCAAGCATCCAATGAATCTGATTGATTATATGTATCCGGATAATTGAGTCTTAGAGTATTGCATCGTCTGTTATCACATGTTTGTTTGATTTATGTATCTTTGTCTTTTAAATTGTATGCAATTGTATGATAAAACTTTTTTCACTCTAGCTTACCCATTTTGTTTGTTTGCGTGTCTTGTGTGTGGTTTTCCCATTTTGCGATGATCATCAATTTATTGATGTGAGCAGATGTGAGAACTCCTTGTAGTCCTCAGGGTGATGGAAACTTCGTTGGGTAGCTTATCTTGGATCCCCTTGCTCCAAGTTTTCTTTTAACGCACTGTGGCCTATGTACCATCTTGCTCCTTGAGCATGTATTTTGAATACTGTTAAACTTTTATCTCTTTTTGTTAATGGCATCGTGGCACGCCTTAGTTTTCTTCTAAGTATTATGGACAATTGTAGGAAGTGATATTTCTATTCCATGATAATGCCTTTTTCATTAGTTTGTGTGATGTTTCATTTAAATAAGTTTCTTTATTAAATGGGACGATACACTTTCAAATTATATTAAATTATATTAAGTCAAAGATTATACAATCTCATTTATTAACTTCCGAATTACATAATCTAAAAAGAATAATAGTGGACATTTTTTTTATATGGGAGTGCAGGGAGAGTTTGTGGAGGTGGAAAAAGAAGCTTCCTTGTTTTAACATGTTCAAAAATTTCACATTAGTAAAGATTCCAAACGAAGCATAATTTATCAAATGCACTCCTCTTTTAACCTAAAAAGTCATCAAACTCTAAAGCATATGTAGAATATGATAATTGACTCTAGTTTGAAACAACCATTTATTAATTTTTTATTTAACTCTTTTTTCTAGGATAAAATTATGCAACCTAATTTGAGGGTAAAATAGTGGAATTTGAGATTCATAAAAACTCATGTTTTGCTCATTGATCATTTTCACTAAATTGTCTCCAATTAATATCAATTTAAAGTGCCATATGGTGCTATTAAATAGTAATGATTGGATAATGGAAAATCTATACGAAAACATATGAAATTTAAAATTGCTCATATTTGGATAAACTTTTGGGATGTAGAAAATGAGAAGTTGAGAATTTGGATTTGAGAGGTTGAAAATTGACATAAATTAAAATAAAGATTCATATTGAATTTATTGTGATTTGGTTCTATTCTAACTAAAGTCTATAAAATGATTTTCAAAAACCTAAGAAAGAATATTCAGTTTTTCAATGGTTTGTTCTTGACATATTGCCTACTTAAAAGTGTAGAATTTATTATGAACAACCACTCCTCTAAGATGAGATATTTACACGGTGCCCTAGCTTTTTAAGTTTCAGCCATGACACCCTGTTTACCCGGAACTACCCCTAGTTACCCTTATTATTAAAAAATCAGTTCTAAATTCTCTGGCCACATGTTTGCATGTACCTTCAGTAAATACCACTTTTACAAAATAACCAACCATTAGATAGTATCATCATTATGCCGAACCATTAGATAGTATCATCACTAATCAGGCGAAATCTGCTGCAGTAAACGGAAATCTCTCAACAAATTCTTTTGCATATTTCGTAAAATAATATTATAGGAGAAACTGTATATAAAATTTGCCCTAAAATTAATTAATTCAATTATACACTTCATAGTGTCTGGTATTAAGTTTCAGGGCACGCATAAATGGTAAAGGTGGACCAACAGTTTCCAGCTCTAGTTAACTAAGTCCAGAAACATAGATAGGAAAGAAAACATGCATAAATTTTTCCAACCGTACCAAGTTATGTTTACAGGACGGACCATATATGTGCATCAGGCATTAGCGCTAAGCGGTTCATTTGTCGTTCTTTTTTATCTCTTTCTTTCGCTTCCTTTCAGATTGAGGATCTTTGGCTTTTAAATCATTGGAGAACGTCCTCAACAAGCCAGATAGATGTTCATTCCTATGTGCTTAAACCAAAATACACAAAATAAAACACATAAACAAAACTCATTTTCGTTCTCTTGAAAAACATTCAAAGCTTATGAAACTAACCACAGAGTATCACGTCTTCCATATTTACAGATTTACGATTCGCATGCTGGGCAAACAGATGAAGATCCTTAGCCACACGCTCTGTTCACATAACAGTTTCTTCAATTTCATTATTTAAACTCAACACTCGCACATAATAAAACCTAAAATAATCTGTGGCGACCGATAAATATAAACAAAAGATATGTGCACTGCTATATTGATACACTCGTAAGGGACATTATGTCATACACGTTGCAATCACACCATTATAATATACGATGCCATTTAAGTTCACTCTAACAAGGTGCCGGCAGAAAGGGAATGTGCAATGAAACGACAATGATATTTGTTACCTGTATACTTGAAGGCTAAGTCCGCGATGCAAGTGACTACGACTTTTGAAACTGTCATGCCGTTTTGTTTTGCTGCATAATTGAATTGTCGTGCACGATAATTAGGAACTCGAATCTCAAACGAATAAAAAGTTGAAATACAAAGTAGAAGAAGAAGAAGAAGCATTGAACCTTGAGATTCAGTGATGGCAATTGCAGAGAGCCTGAATTTGTCTCTCAAGAGCTTCATTTCTGCGTCATTTTCCCCTTCGCTGTTCGTGTCCGCGTTCTCCATCGTCGATTTTGTTTTCGATGGAGGGAAACCGAATGGAGGGAATATGTTAATATTAATGGGCTCCTCTGAGACATGGGCCTCACTCCAAACGAGTTGGGCCTTACCAAAGTGACCCGATCCAACTAAGCTTTTAATTTTTTCTTGAGCGTTGAGTTGAAGCTTGAGTGACACTAACGTGAAGATCAATTATCGGTTCCAACTTCACATTGAACAAGTTGATCTCTTTCTAAGTTTTGATAGGCTTTGGTTTAAATATAATAATTTAGTAGCATGTACTTTGTTCAATTCAAGTAACAAGTTCTTCGCTAAGTGAATATTTTTCATTTGAGTGAACTCATGACCAAGAGAAAATGAAGTTTTATTGGAAAATATCACTTAAACAAGTAGACGTCACTCAAGTTATATACTCTTATCTTTATATACGTTTTAATTTTTTTAAATTGATTCATGCTTTAAACATTATTTAATCATAACATAAGGTTGCACTTTATATTTCAAATGTTGTACTTCATGAAGTATGATTATGTTTGAATAAATGTTATTGGATGAGATAAAATCAATGACATGATGATATGAGATGGTAATTAAAGAAGTAATATTATCCTGAGTATGTTGATAAATAAAATATTGTATGACTATATATAAATATAAAAAAATATATATATATATATATATATATATATATATATATATATATATATTACAATAACATGCAAAAGCCCTGTGGGTTAGGGTAAATCCATGGGCTTTCATCTTCAACATGCAAAATATATTATTATCTATGGGACAAGCCCAACAATCCCAATGGGTCCGACGACCAATAGGTCTGACAACCTGGACAAGCTTGAAGACCCGAACAAGCCCGAAGACCTGGATAGGCCTAACGACTCGAACGAGGAAGACTATTCGGACGAGCCCAATGATCCGGACGGGCCCGACGATCTAGACATGTCCGACGACCCAAACGATCCCGACGATCTAGACGGGCCCGATGACCCGGACGAGCCCGACGACCCGGACGAGCCCGACGACCCGGACGGGCCCTTCCAAACCGTCGGACCCGACGATCCAGACGTCCCCGACGATCATGATGACTTGGACGATCTCGACGACTCGGACAGGTCTGATGACCCGAACGTGCAAGACAACGCGGACGGGCCCGATGACCTAGACGACCCCGACGATCCGAACTAGCCCGATGAACCAGACGGGTTGACGACCCGAACAGACCCAACGACACGAACGGGCCCGATGACACAGATGGACCCGACAGTTTCAAAGGGCCCGTCCGGGTTGTCGGGCCTGTCCTTGTCGTTCAGCTCGTCTAGGTCGTTGGGCTTGTCCGGGTCATCCAACGTGTCCAAGTTGTGAGGCATGTCCGGGTCCTCGGGGCTTCTAGGTCCTCTGGCTCGTCTGGTCATCGGGCCCATCCGAGTCGTCGGACCCGTCCGGGTCGTCGGGCCCGTCTGGGTCATCGGACCCGTCCGAGTATTTAGACCCGTTCAAGTATTCGGCCCTGTCCGGGTATTCGACCCAGCCTGTCTGGGTTTCCCAGTCGGTGCAGCTCGGGTGGGTCGTCAGGTCTAACCAATCTGGTTGGTAGTTGGGTTAGTCCGACCCATCTGGATTGTCGAGCATGTTTCCAAATTTATCATGAATCCAAAACATAATTAAACCTAAAATAAATATCGTTAAAATTAAATTTTACCTCACAATAAATTAATTTTTTTTCAAACAAGAAATTGAAATGTAAGGTATTTTAATTTCCTTATCCAAACAAGTTATTTAAAAATGAATGAAATTTAATTACAAGCAATTCAAATACAAAGCATTTCAATTTCTAAGCATTGTTGAAATGCTCCATCCAAACACAAGGTTAAGGTAATTGAATTACCTTAAGATAACAAATTTTAGAAATATATATGATAGATCTTAAATCTCATTCATCATCATCGTGAGCGTGGGATGGTGGAACGAAGATAGTGATATGCGAGAAAGAATGAATTGCGAGAAGTAAGAAAACATGAAAAAGTGTTTAGGATAAAGGAATATTAAGAACTGAAATAGACTTTTTATTTAATTTCATAATAGAATAAAAGGGTACAAAGATATTTATAGGAAAAGGAATAAAACAAAAGCGAATGGTAAAAGTAGAGAAAAACAAACACGTGGTGCTAGGCAAGAGAAAGAACCAGTGGATGAGATTCTAGATAGATTGAGGGTCTTTTAGGTTCTGAGACCCCCCCTCAAGCCGAATATAGATGTATGGCTGTCGAGCTTGGCATTAAGTTTAGAGAAAAGGCCCGGTGGTAGAGCGTTCGTCAAATGTCCGCAAGTTTGTGATTCGTAGGGACATGATGTAATTTAACTAATCCTTGCTATATATTCTCACGTACAGTGTGACAATCTATATCCACATGCTTTGTTCATTCATGGAAAACGGGATTTGTAGCAATTTTGATGGCAGACGCATTATCACAATAGATGACAGCGGGTGAATTGCTTTTGATTTGAATGGCTTGTAAGAGGTGACTTAACCATTGAATTTCATAGACATTATGAGCAAGGACCTTATATTCTGCCTCTAAGGAGCTTCTTGAAATGGTGGCTTGCTTTTTAGACTTCCATCTTATAGGAGATTCTCTAAGATATATGATGTACCATGTAACAGATCTCCGTGAATCCACACAGCTTGCCCAAACCGAGTCGTTGTATCCACGTAGTTGAATGTCGCTATCAGCAGAAAGAAAAATCCATTGCCCAATTGATATGAATCGTGATTCACATCACTAATGGTTTGTTTTAAATACCTCAACACACGAAAAGTTGCTTGAAGGTGGTCTTTAGTGGGAGCTGCAACGTACTGACCAAGATGACTAACAACATATGTGATATTAGGTGTTGTATTGGTTAAATACACAAGCTTCCCTATTAGTCTTCAATAGGATGTTGGATCATCAAGGAGATCCCATTCTGCCTGCATCTTGATAGAAAAGTTAATAGGTGTACCAATACACTACAAAAAAATGGATGATTAATGGAGGTTTTTTTTTTTCAATTTGCGGAGGTTTTTACCCTCTACAAATTAATTTGCGGGGGTTTTCTAAACCTCCACAGTTAGAATTGCCACAACTTATTTATAGAGGTTTTTGTTAACCCCTGGTATCATAGTTATACTGCGGAAGTTTTTTAATAGGGGGTTTTAACCTCTTCTATTAGTGATATTATTTTGTGGAGGTTTGAAACCTCCTTTATTTAATCACCCACTGCATTTATAATTTCTTAATTTAATGGAATCTGTTTTTCTAATAAGAAATAAATAAAATATATAAATTTATAAAATACACAAAAATTTAACCAAAATTAATTTTATTGATGATTTAAGATAAAGTTTATTCATTGTCAATTACAATATAAATATAAAAAATATATATAATGTTGAAAAATGAATTCCCTAGCTGGACTCTTGAATCTTCTTGCAGACAAAAGGGATTTTTTTCAACATGCAACCCCAACTTTATGAGCAACCCTTCCCAGTAAAATATCCTTGATGCATTGAGTAACTAAGATGGCTTAGCAAGTGAGGTTATCACCAGGAGCAACACCAAGCTTTGAACAGTATTGTGTGTAGTAATCAACACGAGCTTGAACAATATCAGGGTTTCCTCCATCACATTCAACTTGCCCTTTCATATCAAAACTAATGCTTTCCTCTGCTGCTCCAAAGTTGTAGTTCCATCTCAGTTAAATCGGTTCACGCCCATAGTACTCCAATGATTTAATAGAGAAAATTAAAAGATAAATCTTCTTCAGATTTTCACATAAAGATATGCATAAGTTGCAAGATCTCTAACCTCTTTATCATTATGTACTCTTCATAACTGCAAAAATAAGACATGCATAAAGATTAAAATAAGAAATGATCATTAAAATAAGAAACTGCAAAAAGATTTAATATTTGTTAAGGAGCTGCCTTACTTCGTCATTGGTAACATTCTCGTCAAAAACAACATCAAAACAGAACTTATGCTTCTCCACATAAGCTGTCAAATCCACCTTTTACATGACAAGAACAAACAATTAGATCTTTAAACAGTTAGTAAGAACAAGAATAGCAAACTAAAGTAAAGTTAATAATTAGTAATAAATAATTTGACCTTTGAACTGATATAATAATAAATGGTAAAATAATAACTAGTGTTTCAATTCGACATAAACAAACCTTTTAGTTTCGGTTCATGGACTGTCAAATATGCATTGTCATATGCAGTTACAATGTCATCCTCTTAGCAAGCTCCTTACTTAAAAGTCTTTTGCATACCTAGGACATGCATTGGAAGGAAATTCCTAAAATAAAAAACAATGAAAATTACAAATTTCCCTTAAATGTTATTGAATCCATAATTAAAATCACGTTAACTTAAGGATGAAAAGTTCAAAATGCTTTTGGGAGCTAATATGAAGCAATTAATAATGAAACATGCATTTTACTCATAAGTTTCTTTTCCAAATGATGGTTTTTAGTGTGTTGTTCAAATAGTTTGGAAAAAATGGTGATAACAGAGAGAAGTGGTAGTCATGTTATTAGGTGTGATACTAAAATATCAAAAGAACAAAAAATCTAATTCAAAAGTCATTGCTCACTTATTACAATGGCAACATAAGAAAACGATAACTTTACATGTTTTAAAGTGCAGAGAAGAAGCTACTGATAAATGTATTAGTGATCCCATGATGGCTAATATCTCAAAAGCTACAATGCATCACCCCTCTAAGTCCATCATGTTGGTGGTGCTTGTGCAATAATGAAAAGTGGATTTAACCTATTTAGCCTACTTAACCACCATGTTTAATCTTTGTAATGCATAAAAAAAAAGTGGTAGAGAAACAACATTGCACCTTGTCACTCCTCTGTACATTGATGCACCCCTTGAAAACCCAGTACTCTTTCTGCAAAGCAATCACCAACATCATCATTAAACAATAAAAATTATTGATAACTTTTATCATAATAATATTGATACTAATGTGTTCACCTTCTCAAGTGGGCCACATACTCATGCCTGCTCATATTCTTCATTTCCTCAAGTTTAGTTTGGTAATTTTCTAGCTGCCAAATATAAAAGAAAATGAGACTCCTAGGAGTACAAGATTATGAGCCAGAAATGCCATCTTTTGTAACATACTGGGAAGTTTGTGTGTGTTGAAGGTCCCCAATAAATACTTAAGAGCTACAAGATCATATGCTCTTGCAGCTTTCTCTTCTATATCATAACCACCTTCAGTTCACAAAGAAAATTCACCACTCATCAAATTAGCATTTAGAAAAAAAAACAAGAACATTAAAAAAATAGAAGTAAACCAACCTTGTGACACCTCTATACTAAGAAGTTCTCTGGCCTAATGTGTCAATCACTAAACCTGCGCCAACATTATTATAGAAATTAATGTTACAATTCACAATATAGAAACATTGGAGCTCTGTAGTGGAAACTATATTACTAGAATGACTATCTGTTGAACAAAGACTATAATGTTTATTGACTGTGTGCCGACTACATTATTCATAGTTGCTGTTGTACTGAAAATTACAGTTATATTACTGGAATGGATAGTTGTTATTTGAGAAAGACTAGAAAGTTTGGACTAAAGTTCTATCCCCCATCCTACCATTCATAAATACTTCAGTATCCCAATCATAACACAAAACTAGTGCTTTTATATTTTGCATACTACATATGAACTCTTGTCCTGGTTTTAAATCAGAAATTCAGCAACACAATAAGTATGACAAAATATAACAGGAAAACGGGCCCCTTTAAAATTTGATCCATTATGACAAGGATCATCTTTCAAATAAAAGAATAATTTAAAAACAAGTAGATAATTAAAAAGACAGAAAAAAGAGATTACTTTATCCAACAAACGTGCAGTTGTCTCAGGAGGTGGACATTTGATCTCATACTTCACGCATGCATCCTTCAAATATTGATTAGCTTCCTCACTCGACAAGTCTTTGGGAATACTGAGGCTTGCCATCTTCTCTAATTCTTCAATCATTTCAATTCTTCTGTAACAATTAAAAACAAAACCTATCATCCAAAAGTAGATCTGGTCCTAATGTAAGAAATGATTTTAGATTTGGTCTTAAAGATTTCTTGGACCTCTGGATTAAGCATCAAATCCAATTTTAATTGCAATTTACTGAGTAAATTGTACAATCATGGACGAGGCTCTTCTAACTTGAGAAGCAATTTTAATTATTGAATAGATTAATTGTTTAGATTAATACACATTATTGTTATTTTTTATTCAAAGTTCAAGAATGAAGGAGGAACAATTGCTCTCCCTCAAGTATGTAAAAGGAGTCTCGTCATAGACAAAGATCCTCTTTGGTAAAAAATTATTTTCATCTTTGCAAATATAGTTAGAAAACTACCCGCAAATCAATTTCCCACAAAAATCAAGAAAATCAATCCATTTGTGACCAAGGGCCTTTAAGCTGCAACTACGTTAGTTCATAAGGAGGATCATAAAAATGAGAAATGGAATAAATAAATAGATAAAGACATACATAGAATGTACTTAACAAAAACTATACATTTCAAAATGAAAAGATAAAAACACACTGAATAATAATGACAATCCTCTAACTCATTTCTATTCCTAAGCTTAACCCTAATCACCAAAGGGTAAGGTAAATCATGTTTCAATATTTTTTTCACTTTGACAAGTGCATCCACGCTCTTACTGTTGTCACAAATTGGTTCCAACATGAGAGTAGACGCTACAAATGTTTTAAGAGACTAAAAACATTGAAAATATTTATAAAAGTAAACATTTCATGCCAATGATACCTGATCCTTCAAAATATATATCTCAGGATTCCTGGTACTTCCTGGTACCCATGGATTTCTCTGTAGATCATTAAAGATGTAACAATGTCATTGCATATGGTCATCAAACGACATTAAAAATAAAATAAAAGAAAGGTTCCTGACCTTCAAATTTGCATTATCAGCAGCAGCAGCAGCAGACTTTTGCCTGGGCATCATATGCAAACAATGAGACAGCACCACAAAAGTCTTTGGAAAAATACTAAGTTCACCCTTCTTACTTTTTCCTGGATAATTAAAAAATGGAAAACTGAGAAATTTGCTGATTATAGAGTTGAAAAATATACAATTCACAATATAATAGTAATGTAGAATGCATCCTAATTATGGAGAATCAGAATAGAAACATTTATGCTTTTGATCAGTAAGAGTGAGCCCTTTATAATGAATAAAGAGTGCAAGTGTGCAACATTCTAAATTTTGCCAATTATCTAATATTTACAGAGTTACTCTTGGGCTTAAAATTATCTAATACAATCAAATAAGGATCAAGCAAACCCTAGGAATGCCCCATAGAAATTAAAATTTGACTTTCATTATTCTCGTAGGATTATCGATTACTCAAACCATTAATATGTTCGAGAAAACAATAATCATTTCACAAATGATTTCTCAAATCCATTAGAAAAACCATATACAAGAGCTGACAACCAAAGAACAGAAAAAAAGTTCAAAAAAACTAACAATTAAGCAACCCTTCTTCCTTCAAGAAGCATCACTCGTCGCCTCTGCCGCAGCAGCAAGTCTACCAACCCTTATGCCTTCTGTCGGAACCCCTCCCATCACAATACAGCTACCTCGACATCACTGGTCGCATCAAAATCCTCTCCAACCGCCTCGACCCTTAGTACCAATACGTGCCCCTCATAACCAGTGATTTTTTACCGTTAGATAACACTCAGAATACGAAGTAAATTCATAACCAAGAAAACTGTAAAAGCGAAAACCTAGAATTGAAAACCATTCGAAAACCCGCTATCACATTCCATTCGAAAACCTAGAATAAAAATGGATCGTACCTACTTCGTCTTCTCCAATCGCCAGTGAGCAACACGCGGTGGTTTTGCGAGCTACACCCAATCATCATAGAAAGTCATCCGATTCAAAAAGAAAACAAATGTGAGAGAATATCCTATAAGGAGCTAGAGAGATGAAGAACAGGCGCGAGAGAACTCACCACAAACGAAACTCCATAAGAAATTGAAAAAAAAAATGGTAAGAAGGAATAACATACAAGGAAAAACGAAGAGGTAACGAAGAAGGACCAAGAAAAAATGAGAGGGAAGAAAATACGAAAAGTTGAAAAATGTATTTTAATTGTGGAGGTTATTAACCTCTTTAAAAAATAATTAAAACTCCCGTCATTATTTTCATTTTAGACCATTTTCAAAATCATCCTAAATCATTTTAATTTGTAGAGATTTATACAACCTCCTCAAAATAACCTCTACTAAAAAGTAATTTTTTTGTACTGATAGAGGAACAATTCATCATGCCAGTATCTTTTAACAAATCAAGAGTATATTTTTTTTTAGGATAAATTTATACATTGTTTTCTTCTGGCAATTTCAAATCCAAGAAAATACATAAGAGGGCCTAAGTTTTTGATTTTAAAACATGCATCCAATTATGAAGTGATATTATCTATAGAATTTTGGTCATTACTAGTAAGGATGATATCATCCACACAGACGAGCAAAATAGTAATATAACCATATACAAGTTTTATAAAGAGAGAATGGTCAACAAGGGTTTGAGAAAAATCACGTTCTAAAAGGAATGTGGATAATTTGGCATAGCATTGTCTGCTGGTCTATCGAAGACCATATAATGATTTGCAGAAGACAAACATGTCCTTTTGGAGTGGATAGTCCCGGAAGTGCTTCCATGTAGATAATTTCCTCCAAATCCCCGTGAAGGAATGCATTGTTCACATCTAATTGTGTGAGTTTCCAACCTTTTGAGGCTGCAATGGCAATGATAAGACGTATGGTAGAAAGTTTATCCATTATAGCCTATGTGTCATGGAAATCCATGCCTTCAAGTTGTGTGAAGCCTTTTGCGACTAGGCACTTTGTGTCGCTCAATGGTTCCATCTACTTTATATTTAACTTTGTAAACCTATTTACAACCCACGGTGTTGCAGTTTGGTGGGAGATTTGTAAGTGTCCATGTTTTGTTATGTTCCAAGGTTGTGAGTTTTGTATCCATTGCTTTTTGCCAAGCGGGATATTTGACAGCTTCATTATAGCTTTTTGGTTCCATATTATTATCGATATTCATGATAATACCCTGAAAAGAATGAGACAAACGAGGTATAAAAAGACAAGATTGTATAGGATACTTAGTTTTCTTATGAACATCAGTGTTATTCACATAGTAATCCTGAAGATATGAAGGCAACTTGGTGACCCTCAAGGATTTTCTTACATTATCAGCATTGACATTCTGATCTTGTGTTATATTATCAGTGTTGATATTATGATCTTGTGTATCATTATTGCATGAACTATCAATAACACTATTGGAATTGTCATCATGTGTGAGAGAATTTTCACAAGTCATAGTTTAAGTCATGTTGATGACTGTGATGAATAGGTAGACATATTTGTTCAACAACATTATCGTTCAAATTATGGCAGCTAGGAAAAACATCTTCATGAAAAGTAACATTACGAGAAATTCTCACCTCATGCGTTTTTAAATAAAAAATAACATACCTTTTCTCGTGGTGTGGTTAAAACTAAGAAATATAACAACACGAGCACGAGGATCAAATTTTGTTCTCTTAGCATATAAGGTTTAAGCAAAACACAGATAACCAAAAACCTTGATGGACCTAAGGTCATATATTTTATTATATAATTTCCCATAAGGAGTAGAATTCTTGAGAAGAGGTGTGGAAATATGGTTTATCAAAAAAGCTGCATGTAATAAAGCTTAAGACCAAAATTGGTTTGATAATTTAGTTTGAAAAAGCAAAGACTTGGTGATGTTTAACAGATATTGATGCTTCCTTTCGGCAATTTTGTTCTGTTCAGGTGTTTCAACACAAGTCGTTTCATGTGTAATGCCCTTAGAATAAAAGAAGCTAGACATGTTTAATTCAACACCATTATCACTTCGAATAACCTTAACTTTAGTTTCAAATTGCAGCGTTGCCATGCATTGTACAAAGAGCTATTCTTCTCGGGTTTCTTGGCAGAACCATAAACAAACTGTGACTTGTTCTTTGTACTCAATGCAGTGAGCACTGATTTGCTCCAAGAGTGCTAATTTGTAAAGTCAAGGACAGGAGAAACTAACGCCATGGCTGGGCTCTCCCTAGGAAGAAGGTAAAGATAATTCTCACTGGTTAGCGTTGCAACTTCTTCTTCTTTGGCCATGTTTGAAAAACAAAAGAAGATATTAAAGAACTAGAGAACAAGAAAAGGAAAAGATCAAGAATCAAATTAAAACCTCAATAGAGCTCTTCTATTGAAGAGCTTTGATACCATCTTAAATCCCATTCATCATCATCATGAGCGTTAGATGGTGGAACAGAGATAGTGATATGCGAGAAAGAATGAATTGCATGAAGTAAGAAAACATGAAAGAGTGTTTAGGATAAAGTAATATGAAGAACTGAAATAGACTTCTTCTTCAATTTCATAATAGAACAAAGGGGTACAAAGATATTTATAGGAAAAGGAATAAAGCAAAAGCTCATGGTAAAAGTCGAGAAAAGCAAACATGTGGTGCCAGGCAAGAGAGAGAACCGCCGAGTGAGATTCTAGATAGATTGAGGGTCTTTTAGGTTCTGAGGATATAGGTGATTATTTAAATTTTGAATGATTTTTTTGTTATCTACTAGGTGTTTAATTGAATTATGAAATAAATTATATATTTTTGTAATATTATTGAGATATTATTATTTATTTATTTATATTAATATTTTTTTGTACATTTATCCGCTCAAATTTCAGGGTCTATTGTATATCTATGGAGTCCAAAATCAACCTATATGGATTAACCAACTTCTCCAAAAATAAACCTTGAGGTTTATGAAGATTTCTCCAAGATATTATACACATGACATTATCTTTATTTGTTGATATTCATAAACGATATCTTTGGATCTAATACTCCTATATATACCATGTGGTATGCACTCACTCAATACCCAATATACACTTTTCACTCATTCATTAATCCATACTCTCTCACTAACTTAAGCATTAGATAGTCATTTACATGTAGATCTTTCCTCTGACCGATCTAAGAGCTCAATCTAGACTACTAAACAACAACAACTGGTTATCTTGAGAGCTTTGACTCCACCTCGAAAACTCTTCAACAAATTCTGATAAGAATAGCTTATATTATAAAGTTACAATAATTGTTTGTATTTGACATATAGTCTTACCAAGATAAGTGCACATGTTTGAAGATATTTTCCTTCTTTGTTCTTTTTTTGAGTATAATATATTTAGACATTTACTTAAATTTGTATGGATTAAAATTATAAATTTAAGTATTACCAAGATAAGTGTACATGTTTGAAGATATTTTCCTTCTTTGTTCTTTTTAGGAGTATAAAATATTTAGGCATTGACTTAAATTTGTATGGATTAAAATTATAAATTTATATAAAGATGAATGTAAATATTTTTACATATCACTCATAAAAATAAGGCTTAATTAAATTTTGAGTATATGAAAATTTTGGATATTTTTAAGTGAATTGATCTTATTAAGTTTTTATGATATATTGAGTACTAAAAGAATAATACTTTTTTATTGAGTTTTTGATATTTTTGTTGTTGTTTATTTTATTTTTATTTTTTGTTAATTGGATGATAGAAAGGTGAAGTAACTATTATCATATCTACCTTGTTTAGTTGTCACTACATAATATTTTATAATTTTTTGATTTTGTAATTTCATAACTTTGTAATTTAATATTTTTATAATTTTATAAAATTATATGAAAATTGTGATATAAGTAATGATTATAATATTATAAAATTAGAGAATAACATTGAATTTTTTTACGGATTTTGAGATGTCAATATAGTTGAAATGTCAAAATTCATAGTGATGTCTAATATGATTTTATTTGAAAATAAAGTAACCAGACAAGATAATAATCGCTCAACTCAGTTAACAAACAAATTAAATTGTGGATATTGATTTTTTTTCTACTACTCACTAAACCATAAAAGTTTAATAAAGATTTAATTAAAAATTCCAAAATTTATCATGAAATTAAAACTTTAAATCTAAAAGTTATGATGTATGTATATGTTTTATATTTATTACTTTATGGTTAAAATAATCCCTTGGTCCTCGTTTTGGTGGCAAAATCTCAAATAGGTCCCATAAATTTTTATTAGTTTAAATTAGGTCCATATTTTTTAAAAGGTATAGCAATTAGGTCATTTTCGTTAGTATGGTATTACCGTTAAGTATGTGTCACGTGTCACCTTGTCGTTTTTTTAATTTATTTATTTTTGATTTATTTTTTAAATTGTCATGTGTCACGTGTTACATTAGTATTGTGCCACATGTCAAGTTAGTATGGTGACACATGTCAAGTCATTGTCTAAATCTCAATTTGGTTCTTGTATTTGTTATTTTGATTTGATTTCGGTCCTAATTTTTTCTAAAATTTCACAATTTTATCCCCTTTAAATGAGACCAAATTTAACTTTTATATTATGATGATATTTTTATTAAAAGTGATATTTCTATTACATATTTTGAACAATATTAAGTTTATTTAAATTTAGATTTTACATTAAACTTTATTTAAATTTTATTTTAAAATTGTAAATATATAGATTGATAAATTTATATTTCAAATATTAGAGTTGGTTTAAAAATAATAATTTTATAAATTCAAATGTAAAATTTGAAAACAATTTAGTTAAAATAAATATATTTGAAATTTTTAAAAAATATAAATAAACTTTAATGTAAATATAAATTTAAATAAACTTAATATTGTTAAAATATTTAATAAAAATATCAATTTTAATAAAGATATCATTATAAAATTTATATAAAAGTTAAATTTAGTTTCAATTTGGAGGGAATGAAATTGAAAAAAACAATTGGACCAAAATGGAATCAAAATAACAAATGTGGTGACCAAATTGAGATTCAGAAAATGACTTGACATTCGTCACCAAATTGACTTGACACGTGGCATAATACTGATGTGACATGTGACAAAAATAATATTTTAAAAAAATTAAAATTAAAAATTAAAAAAAAAAAGCTCACATGTGACACATACTTAAAGTTGTTAGTATCATACTAAGGGAAAGAACTTAATTGTTGCACATTTTAAAAAATATAGACCAAAGAGACTAAACAATCTGAAGACATATTTGAAATTTTTGTATAAAAACAAGGACCAAAGAAGTATTTTAACCTTACTTCATCATACGAAGTTCATTTGTTAGGCTAGGGGGAATTGTTAAAGTAGACCAACTGTATTTCTATGAAAAACTTACAAAGTTAGTTTTTCATTTTAAAATAAAGAAAAGACTAAAAAAATCAAGTTTCAGTATAAATCTTAAATAAGCTAATTTCTTTATTTTTAGTTTAAATAATTCGATTGGTGTCCATTTTCGTTGGAAAATATCAAGTAAGTCTCCTTCTTCTTTTTTGTCTCGATTAGGTCCTTATTTTGAAAGATTCATTCCAATTTTCGTTAGTAGTACACTAACAAAGTTAATTATGTGTCACGTGTCAGCACATGTTTTTTTTTTTTTATATATATATATATATATATATATATATATATATATATATATATATATATTAAAATAATAATTATGACATGTCAAGCTAACGGTATGTCACGTGATAGAGGTAGTGTGATGTGGTAATGACAATGTCATGTGTCACTTAGAGTTGTCAAAATGGGTTGGAATTCGCGAGCCAACCCGACTCACCACGGGTTCGGGTTGGGTTGGATTGAAATATTTTTATAAATTTCAATACGGGTTGATTTTTGATCCGGCTCATTTAGAATTTGGCTCATCCTGGTTGAACCTGTGGTGAGCCGGGTTGGCTCACCAACTCGTAGATAAAAGGGTCACACAAGTGTTTTTATTTATTTTTTATTAAGTTGGGCTTTACATTTGGGTCATGTTAGGTTTTTTTTATCCAACACATAAATAATTTGTATTTTTTTTTATTTTGGTTTGTATTTTGATTATATTAAATTTTATTTATATTTTAATTAGAATTACAATTTAGTTTTGACTGAAAAAAAATTAAAAAAAATATTTTTTTTAGTTAAGTGAACCCGTGAGCCAACCCGTTTAACCCGCCAACCCGTGGTGGGCCAGGCCGGGTTTGGATTTTTTTAGCTCGCTAAAAAGTGAGCCGGATTGGATTGGCTCACTAAATCATTAACCCGTGGTGAGTCGAGCCGGGTCGGGCCGGATTACTCGTTTTGACAGTTCTAGTGTCACTATTGAATGTGAAAATTTTCAATTTAGTCCTTGTATTTGTTATTTTGTTTCAATATGGTCTCAATGGGACCAATGGAATGATTTAACCTTATTTTTGAGGTGAAGAAGAACCGGTACTATATGAACTCATTGTTATTTAAATAAGATTTTTTTAAAGCTTTTCATATATTGGAGTAAAATTAAGGTTATTTCAAAAATATCTTTGGACTTAAGAAGTTAACTTATTTAAGACAAAATAATATAGTATAATTTTATACTATTATATTTCGAAAATTGCTAGTCTATTTAAAAATTAGTCTTTTAAGACAAAGGTGGATTTGTTGAGCTATTTAAAATGTTTTTATACAACATAAACTCCTTAAATGGTTTTCATAGACAGACCATTTTTTTTTATATGTCAAATAGATATATTAGACTCAACTGTCAGTTTTAGAAAATAAGTCCAGACTTGTCTTAAAAGAAAATTAGATTTTTGTGACTTATTTTCATGTTAATTAAATTAAAGAACTTATAAAATAAAGTGTACAGTGCTAATCAATTAGTTGATTTTGGTTTAGTACCTGAAATATGAAGTTTTATTTTTAAATTTTTAAATTAATTTTTTAAAAATACAATTTAATTTATTTTTCAATATTATGCTTTTTGATATAATAGTTATAATTTATGTTTTATTTTCAAAATATCATACTTTGGTCCATCGCTTGGAGTTACATTATTTTAATCACTTTTGTCAATCATCGTTTGTTGCTAATTTCTATACGAATTAATATATTTAAATTCTTCATCAATTTAATTTTTTGAAATGAATTTATGATAAAATATTGGTTAAAATACACATCTAATACCTATTTTTTTAGTTGTGTCAATTCAGTAATAATATTTTCATTCCAACCACGTTCCAAATTTTTTCAATTTTATTCAATTTGGTCTTTTTTTGTTAATATTATTTAAATAATTAACAATAATGAACATTGACGACCACGTGTCACTTCGTTATTTTGTTGGTTTTCTAATTTTCTTTTTAAGTTTTTAAATTTAAATTTATTTTTTATTTTTTTTGTTAATTTTTGAAGAAATGTTCACGTGTCAACCCAGCAACCAGTGGCAGAACTTGGACAAAAAATATAGGGGTGCCAAATTAGATTTGTTATATATAATTTTTGTTAGTTAGAAAAAAAGTTTTTCATCTTTTATCTTTATTTCCTCGTTTAAAACAAGCATACATAATAGTAGAATTCAAAACATTAGTACGATCATTCGCTATTATATCATGTTATTATATCATGATACCAAACTATGAATACCATTTTAGATAAGCCCTTCGTACCTCATCAGTTTAATTTGGTGGTATTGTCAAATTTGAAGTCGTTTTTCTCAAATCGCATTCTAATGAATTTTTAAATTCATTATATTATATGTAATTCTAAGAACTTTAGATATTTGTTTTTGATTGTCTTGAATTCTTGGTTCTCGTGAAATTTCTAAGTTTAGTTAAAGTAAATGCATTTTTTTCATCTTTATCACAAATCTTCCTCTTTAAAAGAAAGGAATCATTTTTTTTTTTACTTTTTATCATAATCTTTCTAATATAAATTTATCACCTCTCGTCTATTTAGAAAAAATAAAATTTATATTCACAAATCACAATTATCACAATGCAAAACATAACAAAACTCATACCACTTTAATTAAATAAGCAACCCTATATAAATTCAAAACTTTAAAAAAAATTACCACAGGCAGCGAAAAACACAAAATCCCTAGATTTCATAATTAAGAGTTAGAATAATTTGGGGAAAATTATAATTAGGGTTCATACCAATTTCATAAAAGAATCTCCAAAATCATAATTAAGGTTAATATTAATTTGGGAGAAATATCCTAAAGAGAATCATAAATCTAACATACATAAATCATAATAAGATACTAACCTTGATATGTGAGAGATCATGCAAGAATGTATACTTCAATCTCAATCTATATGTTTCTCAACCTCTATTTCCTAATCTATCTCTTTGTATTTATTTCTCTTCACACACTTTCATGATAATTTACATGGTGGAAAGATCTTATAGCTAGAAAAAAAACCCTAATCTCTTTTATAAATCAATGTCTCCATTAAATTTTTTTTATTTTATCTTTTATTATTAATTTTCATAATATAAACTTAATATAAATAATATATAAATATAATTTTAAAAAATATATAAATATATATAAAAAAATTCCAAAAAAAATTGGGGGAGTCGTGGCTCCCCCTTGTCACCACATAGTTCCGTCGTTGCCAGCAACAAGTCACATGAGAGTCAATGTTTTTATATTCAATTTGGTCCCTATACTCATTATTTTTGTTCAATTTAGTCTTATTTCTTTAAAAAAATAAGCAATTTTATCCTTCTCAAAATTGAGACCAAATTTAATTTTTATATAAATGTTATAATGATGTTTTTATTAATAGTTTAAGGTTAATGAGGGAAAGGAGATTTCATCATTCCAACAAGACTATGAAGAATCATTGAGCCAATCTTGGGATCGATTCAAAGGATTGCTAAGGAAGACGCCAATGCATGGATTTGATGATCCTACCCAAATCAACATCTTTCTGAGGGGACTTAGAGCATAAACTAAGTTGACGTTGGATGCCTTAACTGAAGGTATGATCAAATCCAAGACACCTACTGAAGCCAAAGAATTCATAGAAAACATGGCATCAAACGATTACGAAGTGTAGAATTAGCGAACTCAACTACAACAAAAGGGAGTGCTAGAACTTCAAACTCATGATGCATTGTTAGCTCCCAAATAAGCTATTGACACAACAAATGGAGGCACTCATGAAGAAGTTGTCATCATTGCCACAAGAGATCCATAATGCATCCCAAGTGCAACACCAACAACAAGTGTAATGTTGTGTATTGTGCAGAGGAAATCATGCTAATGAGTAATGAGCCATGTAGAGTCAGCCACAAGAGGAATTCAATAATATAAGAAATCAGGGTCGCCAAGGCAACTATAGGAATTTCAATCAAGGATGGAAGTCTCATCCAATCATGGGACAAGCTGAACCATCCAATAGGCAACAACAACAACAACCCTTCTTGCACGAGAGGCAAACAAAATTGGAAGAGACACTTCAACAATTTATGCAAGTGTCTATTTCAACTCACAAGAGCACAAAAGCCTCTATTCATAACTTGGAAACCTAATTAGGAGAATTGGCAAAGAAGGAGGAGGAGAAATTTGAGAAGAATTGCACAACCAATACTGAAGTAAACCCAAGAGAGCATTGCAATGCTATCAAAACGCAGAATAGGAAGGAGTATGAAGAAAGAGAGAAAAAGAGAGAGGAAGAGAAGGAGAATGGAGAAAATGAGGATGGAAACAAAAAAAAAAATAGAAAATAAAAAAAAGATGAGAAAATCCAGAGAAAAAAAAAGAAAATGTGGAGAAAATTCTTCCATATCCTCTAGTACCATCTAAGAAAGATAAGGAAAAGTAGTTTGCTCGATTCATGGAGATTTTCAAACAATTTGAAATGAAAATTCCTTTCTCTGAAGCATTACAACAAATGCATGTGTATGCTACATTCTTAAAAGATTTGTTGACAAAGAAAAGAAAGTACATAGAGGAAGACACCATTGAGGTCTAAGAAAACTGTAGTGCGATCATTCAAAAGATGCTCCCTCCAAAATTCAAATATCCTAGTGGCTTTACTATTCCTTGCAAAATTGGTATTGGGAAAGCGTTGATTGACTTGGGAGATAGCATCAATTTGATGCCCTTATCTATGCTAAAGAGAATTAAAGGCATTAAAGTCAAACGAACAAGGATGACTTTACAACTAGTAGATCGATTTATCAAATGCCCATATGGAGTTGTTGAGAACGTACTTGTGTAGGTGGACAAGATCACTTTTCCAGTGGATTTCGTAATACTTGATATGGAGGAAGATATTGAGGTTCCTTTCATCCTTGGATGACTATTCATGAAAACCGCCAAAGTTATCATAGATGTTGATGGCGGAAAGCTTAAAATCAGAGATCAATAAAAGGAGGTAAACTTCAATATATCCAAAGTAATACACAATCCAGAATCAAAGGATAATAGCACTGTTAAAGAAATTTTATTTGTGATAAGTAAGCCAGGACAAGTTTCCAGGTTGTTGAGAAATTGTTCCAATTGTTTTACTCCAGAACAGGAAAAAAAGGATCTTCCTCTGAATAAGAAGAAAAATTTCCAGTGAACCACCACACTTTGGAAGAGAATGAACTTAGACCCGACCAACCTATTATGTTGAGGAAGTTTAAGTGGAAATTTTTTTCTACAAAAATGAAGAAAAAGTAGCCAAGTCTATGGATTATCAAAGAGATCAAAGCTAATGGGAAAATAGAGATTGAAAAGCCATATTCTGGAACCACAAAATTAGGGGTCAATAAAAGGTTGAAACCATACAGGTGTGAAGAGAAGAATCACACCATAAGAACTGATCATTAATCGTGATTAGCAAGGGTCAAGCTATCAGATGTTAAACTAGTGCTTACTAGGAGGCAACCTAGAATTTAAATTTTGTTTTTGAAAAACAAAAGCAGCAACATCACTCACTAGGTGAGTATAGTCGCCCAATAACCACTTAGTCTCTGTTTTTCACTTGCCCAACGACTCAAGTCACCCAGCGACCACTTGCTCTCGAAAATTCTACTCGCTAGGCAAATTAGCTTGTCCAACGAGAACTTGGCCTCTATTATTTTTCTTGTGCAACGAATCAACTTGCCCAAACGAGCATGACAACACTCATCTAGGGTAGGAAATCAACAACACTTGGGTGAGAGAATTTGAAAAACTTGCCCGACGAACAACGTGAGCTCACCTAACGAAGGTGACATGGTAGAGATATTTTTCAAAAATTGAAAGATTCGAGGCAGCTCGCCTAGTGAACCATGACAATTTGTCCAACAAGTGACAAGTGTCAGAAATCAATTCAAATTTTAAGAGATTAGAGTTCATTCGCCCAGCGAGTCGTGTCCATTTGCCTAGCGAGTGCTCATAAATGGTTTTAAAAGATCAATTTCACTTGCACAATGGATGCCACAAAGTTTTCTGACTATATTTTGAGCCTTCTTGTTCTTTCTCTCGCGAGTCCTCTTCGCTGCAACAATATAGTTGTTGCCTTTTCGCTTGCAACCCTCTAGCGAGGCACTATTCATCAGTCGTCTTCATCTTTCTTTTTTTGTAGAAAGATGGCCCCTCCACACAATGCATATGGACTTACAAGGAAGAAGAGAACTATTGAAGGTTCTTCCTCTCAAACACTAAAAGATGCATTGCCAAACTACATTGTCACATTTGATCAACATCAATTTGCTTCTACAGATGCTGAAGAAAAGTACGATATGAACAAATAGAGATAGACATTGGTGCTTACATATCTCTGAAGATTGCCAACATAGCCTCCAAAATAAGGGGCAGTTTGGGGTTTCCTGCCCTACTGACTACTTTGTGTAGAGCATGGGGGATTGACTTTAACACCATCATGTTGCCTCATCTACAAGCTGACATCACCAAGACCTTCATCAAGACACACTACTTCCGAGAGAAGGGCAACAACCAAAGGTTACACCTAACCCTCCAATACCTGATGAAGGAACTTCACGGTGTCCCAGGAGATCATCTCAAAAGGCACCACCACTAACTTCATCATCAATTTCACCCTATCTCACTAAGGAGACATTCAATTTTGTTATGGCATTGAGGACTACTAGAGAAGAAGCCTCAAGACATGCAATCATCTTACAAAACCAACTTAAGAAAAGACAGAATACAAACTTACTGTAATTCGTATTTTGATCAGATAGGTTTATTGTCCTCTACACTAGGACTCCTTGATGCACTACAATCTTCAAATGGAAGGACAAAGTGGTGAGAATTTTAGAAAAACACAAAGAATAAGAAGAAAAATATTTTTGGAGAGATAATAAATTTTATAAATCAAGCTTCTAATAATAAAATAATCAAATTTCTCTTACAATTGTCTACTTTTATACTTAAGCATTTTTTGGTTCTTACAAGTATGGATGACAACGGGGCGGGGACGAGTTTGGTTATCCTGTACCCATCCCCGTAGAAAAAATTCATCCCTATTCTCATACCCAAATCTAACAGGTATCAAACTTTTTTCCCATAATATTATCAAATATTCAATATTCAAATATTATCAAATATTCAATATTAGGAGGAGAATTGTTTCTTCGATATCAAATACTTTTGAATAAGTTATAATTGTTTACATTTTAGATTAGAATACCAAATAATATTTGATGAGAATAAAAACATTTATTAAATTTGCAAACATTAATTAAACCTAGATGATAAAATTAAAAAATAATTTTAAAGAAAATATAAAAGGAAAACAAATATTCAAATTAAAATATATTTTAAATATTTGTGTACTTCAATTTTTTAAATTCTAATGAATATCTTTTTTATAAACTAATAGAACTTATAATACATCACTTGATCAAAATGGCAAAGAATAAATAATAAACATACTAATAAATTTTTTGACATAGATCTTGTATCTTTTGAACTCCAATATATGTTGGATGGTGATAAAAAAAATATTCATGACAATTACATTCAATTTTTATATTGTAGAAAATAAAAGTTATTTATACAATTATAGTGAAAAAATTACAATATGATTGATAATAAGTTAGAAAATAAAAAATAATTAGATAAAATATATTGAAATAGTATTCTACATGATGAAAATAAACAACAAATAAAAATATTAAAAAATTAACAAATGCATGTCTTGGAAACAATTTGAGAGACTAGTGAAAGAAATCACACAAAAGAAAAATAAATGTATAATTAAGGGTATGATAAGATGAAAAATACTTTAGAGATCTAAGCAAACTTTTCAAATATTAACATATATACTCAATGATTGAGAAATAACGAAAATTGTTTTAACGAAACAAAAGAGTTCTTCAAGTGAAACAAAAAATGAATAATAGTAAGTGCTGAGTTCAAATTTTTGCCCTCATTTAATATTTAAATTTGGGGATTTAATTGAATTTTCTGTGCTTAAAGATTGATTTAATTAGGATTTGTGATTATTGGATTTATTGAGTAAGTTTGGTAAAAGTGGCGTAAAAATTGATTTTAGTTGCATAAAATATTATTGGATATTCTAACGTTTGTTAATGCAGCTGGAATTTATTTTTGGTCAATTAATAGTGCGATTTTGAAATATTCAAAGTTACAAAATAAGTCCAAAATCAAGAAATTCTGGAAAAAGAATAAATCAGGAGCTAAATGCACCCCCAAAATTTATTTGCACACTCCTCCCTCAAGTGGACCACAAAAACCTGTTCTGCACCCCCAGTTTTCACTAAGTTGCACCCCTCCTACCACTTAAACTCCACTCAACCAGATTATGCCATGTGGCAATCCCCA
>Ga0214543_1004033_pt1 | contig 28101 bp, 11 predicted proteins | sample CNSS2metaG_FD_160094 | JGI IMG/M metagenome (GOLD analysis project Ga0214543, IMG submission 160094) | Root nodule microbial communities from cowpea collected in UCLA plant growth center, Los Angeles, California, USA - CNSS2 | ecosystem: Host-associated > Plants > Roots > Nodule | place: USA... | reverse complement strand
GGATGGGGATGGGTCAAAAGTTGTATACCCGTTGGGTTTGGGGATGGGGATGGGGATGAATTTTTATTATGGGGATGGGGATGGGATCATGATACCCGTACCCGCCCCGCCCCGTTGCCATCCCTAGCCATTATCCAGTTTTTCTTTGATGAAGTATTGGTCTATCTCTATGTAGTTGGGCATAATATGTTGAAATCTATTTTGAGCAATACTAATAATTGATTTATTATTACAAAAGCAGGTCAAAGATTCTTCATTTCACTTTAATACTATTCAACCATAGCAATCACATGCCCCTTGTTCCATAACTCGAAATTTTGCCTCCACACTAGACCTTCCACTCAAGAGCATGCAATATCATGAGGTAGACCTCCTATCAATAACAAACTAAACATAGTTTGCATCAACATATATCTCTATATTTCATTTTCCATTCATCTTGATCAACAATTCCCTTCATGGACTTGTCTTCAAATATTGAGGATTCTATTCATAGCCCGAAAATGTCATTCTTGGATCTTGATGAACTAACTAACCACACTCACAATAGAAGCTATGTCTAATATAGTGTGAGCTAAATAAGTAAGCTTCCCTACATGTCTTTGATATTGGCCTTTATTCACTAGAAAACTATCTTTGTCACTCCCAGTTCTATGGCTTTATTCTATACGCAATCTAGTGGCCTTGCAATCCATCTTACTCATTTCTATGATCAGGCCTAGAACATACCTCCTTTGGAAGATAAAGATGCTCCTTTTAGAGTACGCAACTTCTATTCCAAGGAAGAACTTTATGTTTTGTTAGATCCTTCTCGAATTGAGCAGCAAACTTTTCTTTCAAGATCCGTTTCTCATGCTCATACACATGAACGAAGAGAAGAGTAAGTTTCCCTTCAAAGGAATGTTTGATAGATAGGGTATGATCACCTTGACATCAATGGTATCCCAAGGAAATCATAATTTAAGTTAGTCTCGCAAACCAAGCATGGGTGAGTGTTTTTAGTCCATACAAGGCTTTCTTCGGCATAAACATCTTATTCCTCTCTCTCTTCAATAGATCCAAAGTCATGTGGGATCTCCATATCGACTCCTTCTAGATGCCCATGCAAAAATACATTTTTCATATCAAACCATTATAGCTCCCAACTAAAGTGTGTTGCCAACAAGACAATGATTCTAACCTTATTCATCTATACCATAGAAGTAGCTCCCACCCAAAGTGTGTTGCCAACAAGACAATGATTCTAACCTTATTCATCTATGCCTTAGAAGAAAATGTTTCCTCTTAACTAACATCGTAGGTTTGAGTATATCTTTTTGCAATTGAGCTTGCTTGGTAATGATCTAATGTGTTATTAGACAATATTTTACAGTGTAGATCCACCTACGCCTACAACCTCTTTATCTTGTGACCAGTCAACAATCTCCTAAGTCTGATTCTTTGCTATGACACTCATCTCTTCATTTATGGTTTAAATCTAATTCTTATCCTTTAATGCCTCTTGTACTAATGTAGGAACTCTAAATACATGAATGCCACAGAGAAAAATTTGGTGTTGCACACAAAGGTGCTTAGTGGACACAAATTGATTGTTTTCCTTTTCTCTAGGCAATAGGCACATCATTAAGGTTAGGCTCAGAGTTACTATTCAAGGAATTTTCTAGAGGTTCATAAGTATAAACACTTACATCCAGCTCAGAAGAGTGGAGCTGTTCTTGGACTAGTGTGGGATCCCCTGTCTCCATTGATATTGTATACGAAAGAGACTCTTTGTATCACTAATATCTAGTATTGATCCTGGCTTAGAAACAAAATTTCCCTCATCAGAAACGGCCTTGCAGGATGTATCAAGGATAATAACAATATGAGAAGATTCCTAAATTAAATGAACCGTCTCAAGTGACTCAAAAGGCTCAACTTCTATAGAACTCCCCTCTGATGTTGAGGACACGTGTAAAAAGATTCAATTTCATGAAAAGTGACATCCATGGAGGTATAATTTTCTGACTCAGGATGGTAACAAAGATAAACCTTTTTTATCAGAAACATAACCAATGAATATGTACTTAATGACTTTAGGGTCTAATTTCCCTGGAAACTAACTGTTAAAATGGACAAAAATGCAACACACCCAAAAATGAAGAATTTGTAGGCTAGACAAAATGAACAAATAGAAAGAAAGATGATATAGATTTAACAAGACTAAAAGCATTCAGAACACGCATGAGTAATTTGTTAATGAGGCAGGCAGCGATAGCCTGCCCCTAATAAGACTTAAGGATAGGCACTTGGAAAAGAATGACCCAAGTCACTTCAAGGAGGTGCCTATCTTTTTTTCAAAAATATATTTTTGTTGTGTATCCACACATTTTCTTTCATGAACAACACCATTTTCAAAAAGAACATGTGATGGTTTTACATGTCCCCTCCCATAATCAGTATGCACACATTTAACTGACTTCCAAAATCATGAGTGTATCATACAAAAAAGTTTTATAAATAAAGAAAAAATTTCAAAATTTTCTTTCATGAGGAAAATCCATGTGATATGAATAAAATCTTCAATAAAAGTGAGGAATCATTTAGCATTTGGTAATACTAGAATTTGATGCACGACCCATATATTAGAGTGAATTAATTCAAAAGAATCAACACTTTCTATTACAAGGAGAATATGTGGCACAATGGTGTTTTGCTCACTGACACACATCACACTTAAATGATTCAACGAACTCTTTTGAAAATAAAGGAAACATGGGCCTAAGAACATAAAATGACTAATGTCTAGGACAACAATGGAGAAACCTTAGGGTCACCCTGTTACACTAGTTTAGTTTTACTTCTGGTGAGGCAGGTCTAAAACAATTATACTATGTAATCCAAAGCTCTTCATGCATCATATAGCTCACAAAACAGATAAAATTACCTTTCTAAGTCAAAAAGTGTGCCCTCCTCAGTTCCTTGAAATAATTCATCAATTGAAGAGGATGCCAAACAACATAGACAGCAATGATGATTGTATAACTCATCAATAAGGGTAATAAATCTCCGTGCCTGAAATGTAGAATTTTATTTTTCTCAAAACAGGACACGGATAGCAGAAACAAGTGTACTGTAAAGAAATGCAAAGGATAATAGATAAAAAATTAAGTAATGTACTTGAGGAATATCTTTAAAAATATACTGATGCAGAATAAGAAAGCCAGTTTCTGATAATATTTTGCAGCAGTAAATTAGGCAATTATCACTACATTGGGGCTAACTAACTTATTTGTACTGATAATACCTTGTCACGGATGCGCATACTCATTACTGGAATATCAGATATGAAAACAGTGTGAAAGTTTTCAGCAACTGCAATATAATCTGCAGCACCCAACTGAAAATAAAAAATAATTAGAGAGAGAGCATCTCATGTGCACCTGCTTGCATATGAAAAATCACACTGAAGAATTAAAATCATGATTTGAATGCAAGCCAAATAGTAATAAAGAAGCAAGGGAATAACAACAAAGCATAGGATTTGTACAATCCTTAAGGTCTTCACAACCAACCACCTAAACATCAATCCATGGTGGTATTTTGGGTACCCTTTCTCCAACTAGATTTTCACTCAACTTAGCCTTATCCCTCCTTTCCTTCTTCAGGTTAAACATTCCTAACTCAAAAACTTTGAAGGCTAATTTGTTTATTATTAAAGAGTTATATAATAATTCTGTTGGAGATCTCACATCAACTATAAATATGACCAAATTATAATCTATAAGTAGCTGCAAACCTCAACTTATAAATTGGGCCTATCGTAGCGAGGCTTGTTGGGCCTATCTTGCCACTCGCTATTAGACCATCCACAAATATTTAGTCCAACTTGAGATGTTTGGTTTTTGGCGTGAGGGGTTGTGGTTGAGTTAATTTTAAAGTTTGTTCTAAGAAATTTCAATTGTTTATTGCTATAAATATAACTAATTCTATGTTGTAATCAGAGTAGGAATATGCTGTAAATACATGTATTTCTATAGTTTAAGAAATCCCTAAATTGTGGGATCAATTTTGAAATATTTTCAATATAACCAATCAGGGTTGAGAGGATACCTTTGAAGCACTTCTAAACAGTTTTGGATTCCAAGTCCTACCTTATTATCAAAGAAAGTTTTACATTATTCTAAATCTGTACTCTAATACCTTCCTTCCCTCTACCTTTACTACCCTCAAGGCAATAGTAGTTACAAAGGTCACCAAAACAAGAATAAACATCAGAAGGCAAAGAGTTAAATCAAATGTTCCACCATACGTGTGAAGTATGAACTAACTCTTGTAAGTTGTTCTTACCCATTTGGGCCATGAACAGTTTAATGAAACACATAATATCAACTTGCCATTTAAGAAAAATAAATAAAAGTAAACCACACAAAAATATTTAAAGACTTAATAACTTTTCTGGTCCTACTATTTATTTATATTGTTCAATTTCATCCCCCAATTAATAAATGAATCAAACTGTTCCCTTATTTTTTAAATCAATCCAGTTTGTTCTCTTCGATCCAAATTGACTTAAAATTATGATGTTAATTAACACAACAATTTTAAACTATCACTAAAAAGTTGTTGCTAATTAGTGTCAATGTTTATTTAAGTGACATTGTCACCAATCGAGGCTAATAGTGGTAAGTTAATTTAGACAAAGGTACAAAGTTGCTTCAATTTTCAGAAAATAGGGGACCATTTACGTCCACTTGAAGTCAAAGAACCACATTAAACCATTTATTAATAATGATACAAAATTGAATACAATAAATACCAAGACCAAAATGGCAATTAAGGCTATTTACTAATTGCATTAGTTGGAAAAGTATTTTGGAAAACAGACAAATTAAGAGAAATAATGTACCGGACGACCACAGAGATATTCAAATGTAAAGCGTGCAACTCCATCAACGCTTTCGGGAACCTCAAGTGTCCTGGCATAGAACGAAATTATACTGTCAATGTTTATTATTCATCTCATTTAACAGAACTAAAGTTACATAGGATACCTTCCAAACATCACTGAGATGGTGGTATTAGAAACTATTCTTCCTCCCAATCTGCTTGTTACATCATGCCACTTTTTCTCAAATTCATTGATTGCTTCCTTTTCGATAGGCCACAAAAAGTGCACCTACGTATCTATAGCCGTTAAAAACCAATATATTCCAATTTCAAAATGCATAATAAGATTACCCAACTATTGTGATTACATAATGGTACATATCCACCATATAATAATCCTAATTATTGTGGCTTTTAACTGTGCCAAATGGTGTTGTGAGATGATCACGTTATGATCCATAGAGCTGACCTCACGTAGTGGAACAAGACTTTGATGTTGTTGTTCTTGTACATAATTTCTAACGATGAAGATACACAAAATTAAGCAAATTATAAGTTGATAAAGCTCATGATCCATACCATAAAGTTACGGGAAAGGGTAGCTGAGCAAAAACTAAGAGATCCACATAACTAAATAACAGTCTAGTTTAATGCTGGGTAGGTTGACCACAAATTTCTATAACATTGGATTGACCAATATATTACCAGTTAAAAAGACTTAGATGTGACTTTTTTAAAAATTGTAAGATTTTATGTATAGAGAGAAAAAGAGAGATAAAAGAGAATGTATTTGAGATGTAATATTACGTCATGTATAGATGTATTAGTTTTAAAAACCTAAAACAGTGACTGCGTTGGTGCTAATCATATTCCTAAATTGAAAAGACTTGGTTGTTGTTGTTGTTGTCACATTACCCATCCTCTACTATGAAAGAAATTGACATCACATTTGCACAAGTTATTTTTTCATAATTGAGCCAGGTTCAGAACAAAAATAACTTCAATTCTCACCTGGTTTTCTGATTTTTGTGCTATAAAACGACGGTAGTCAATTTCACTCCCTATCAATACCTTCTCACAATGGTCTTCCAATTTGGAGACAAGTTTCTGAAATATTTCCTTTTGCATACCAGCCTGCACAAAAGCAAGAGTGAGAACTTGTTTCCAATTTGTCTATGTCGAGAGGGGATCTAATTCTTCTAAAACAGAAATTATAAGCAATGTCAATGGTGTAGTTATTGACTCTAACACAACTAAAAACTGGTTAAAATGATAGCAGGTACTGTGAAAGATTGACTACTAAAGAAAACACCTCATTTAAGTCGCTTGGTGCTCGATTACTGGTAGCCACAATTATAGTTCCACTGCTCAGCAATCTGCTTAGAATTCCAGATAAAGCCACAATAGCAAATACATCAACGGTCTGAAATATAGAGTACCAAAACTTAGTCATATTCTACACTAAAAACAGTGGTGCTTCAATGCCATCAGAGTTTTCACTAGATACTATGAAATGAAATTGAAGTATACATATAGGTAGGGGAAATATTTCTAGAAAAGCAATCCATAAAGATTGCACATAAGAAAATAGAGCATACAAGCAAAAAGAGGATGGGGGCAACTTCAATGCCTAAGAAATGTTTGAGAGAACCTAAATCTTTGGTATGAAACTATTGTGAAAAGTGCTCTTTGAGGCGTCGAATTCAAGTCTCATCGTCACTAGTGATGACAATGTCATCAACATTAAGAATAACCAAGTACATTGGGAAAAGTCATCACTGAAAATAACAAAGTAATTCAAACCCAAAGTTTAACTGATGCAACTAGGACCTCAAATATATGAACGAATCAAATCAAAAGGGGATAAAACACTTTTATTAACTTGAGGACCATAGGTATGATTGTAAGACATTGTAAAATTATAATAATAAAGAAAAATAAGTAAATGAGATGATAATTAATTATTTTAAAGGGATTTATTTGAAAAGTTGTTATTAGATATAATGGTTTATCCACTGCGACGAACATTTAATGTATTTTTATATTACACGGGAGCATGGGATGATTCAGGTTAAGATGCATAACAATGAAGAATGAGAGTTGGGCAAGATCAGAGAATGATAAGAAATTCTTAGAGTTTAATTAGAGTTGGACTAAAATCTCTTGTCTTTGGAAACCAGAGAACGCTACACATAGAGGCATCAATTTGCTTCCATCGAGCTTGATCAATGCTTGGAATATCTTTGGCTTGTTTGGTCCAGTGGTCCTCACGACCTTGACCCTAGAATTACAACTGAGCAACAACAACCCACGAGCTGTAGTTGCTTGTCCCATTCAATTTTTCACATGGAATCAACAAAACAATAATGTAAGTCACCACAATAGCAGTATTTGAGTGGTACTTGTCAAAAGCCAAGGGAACGGAACCTAAAAAAGGGACACTTGAGTGTGAGTAAGGAGGCAAAGGGTGTGTTGTCAAGTAGGTCGTCTTAGGAAATTAGTTATGGGTATGTAAAACACACATAGAGCTGCGAAAAAAGCTTGGTGGTCACCAAGAGAGGGTGATTCTGGTTGCAACAGTCATTAAAGCATGCAATGGCCAAGGGGGCTACTACTATTTAGCCAGGAGACAAAAACAGGGATCAGAAGTAAACCTAAACTAATGCTGGCATATAAGAAAATGTCATCTATTTATACTAATTTGTAGAATCAAATACAGTAAATTCTTGCCTAATAATTAGGAATCAATGATCCTAATTTCCTAAAATTTGTGTTAACTAATGACTAAAAAAAGTTTAACACCTAATAGCTAATGGCTAATTACATTCTAACTCTAATTATTAAATAAAAGAAAGTAGTATATCAAATCTATTACCTCCAAGTGATAAAATCAAGGTTTGATGGATAGTGGCAAGGAAACAATAATTAGGATACAAATATGAGGAATTCATTATAACAAAATGTATGAATTTTCCTTTACCTGTATCTCATCAAAGCACAAAATGCTAGCTCCTTTTTCATTTTCTTCTCCATCTAGGAAAAACTTATCCGCTACAGCTGGAAGAATGTTCTTTATTTGCATATCTTGCTTGTATCTTTCCTCTGCAGCCAACCACTCCTTAGCTTTCATGTCAAATGGAAGACTCATAATCCAACCAGCAACAGTCGATTGCAAAGGCTTCTCTTCCATTTGGCTCTTCCATATCTTGTGCATATGTTCATTAATTCTGAGCATGGCCTGGATATTAGCGAAGGATTTGTTTTCAACACCATGTTCTTAATAATTACCAATGCTCTAAGAAAGGTAAGATGGTCCATACATTCTAGAAAGCAACATATAAGACTCACCTCATGAAAGTGATACCTTTTTCGATGTTTTACAATTCCTTTAGTAGAACTATAGAACATGTCCATCAACATTGTCTTCCCTTCAACATGAGAATTGAACCAACATAGTTAGAGAAGAGTTGGATATTTTGTGTGTGTGTGTGTGTATTTATGATAGATAGGAAATTATTGGATGTTGTTACATATCCTTAATTACAGTAGTTTGACAATTCAAGTATGTGTTTGGTCTTTAGCAAATGCTATTTGTGTTTATTAATGGGTTAATGGGATAATTAACGTTAATATGAAATTAACCTTGAAGGCAGTTATCGAGGATTTCAAATTTACTAAGTAAAAAGAAAAGGGTAAAAGGCTCCCTTCAAGGTTAATTTCATATTAAAGTTAATTTTTCCTTTAATAAAATACGTGACAATTATTAAAGACCAAATATATGTTCAAATACATCAACTATAAACAGAGTTCAAACAAAACTAGCAAAATTAAAAATTTTGTACCAAGACTATTTTTCTTTCTTTAAAACGAAATATATCAATACTAGTTATTCAGAACCAACTATTTACCCTAATAATATACTCTATGGTGTACATTGACACACAAATACTCTTGAATGGAGTAGCTATTAGAATGGGGAGTAACTCTTGAAAAATACTCTTGAATCGAGTAACTATTAGAATGAGGAGTAACTCTTGAAAAATACTCTTCAATTGAGTAATTGTTGGAATGAGGAGTACCTATTGAAAAATACTCTTGAATGGAGTAACTATTAGAATGAGGAGGAACTATTTGAAAAACACTCTTGGACTAACTTGATCCCTCTTTAATTTTCATTCTAAAGTTATAAAATTCATTACCACTTTTCTTTAATATTGTAGACATTTTAGTCATGAATTAAGATTTCGGTCAAGTTCCTCGTTATAAAATAAAAAACTTACTCATGAAAGAATGAAATTCTTCATGATGAACTTTGTTGATGTAGATATTAGGAGACTCATTACATACATCTGATATATATATATATATATATATATATATATATATATATATATATATATATATATATATATATATATATATATATATACACATACATTGGATGGATAATTTAGGAAACAAGCACAACGTATTTTGGGAAACAAATCCCTAAAATTGTCAGATTGATATGCTAGTATTAAAACCAAGATACAACCAATATACAATATTAAAATCAATAGGAATAAAATCAAAAATTTCCTAAAATATCTTGACAGAATAAAATCTAAACTAAAATATATCAACACTAGCCCTCAAATTGGTGAAAAAGTGTTCTCAATTCCCACATTGGATACAATTCTCTCAAAGTTGTTGCGGTTAAACCCCTTGATGAGTATGTCTGCAAGCTGTCCTTGAGTAGACACATATGGGATCCAAATCAAGTCCCTGTCAAGCTTTTCTTTGATAAAATGTTTATCTACTACTTCAATATGTTTAGTTCTATCATGTTGTACAGGATTTGAGCTATGCTGATTGGAGATTTATTATCACAATATAACCTCCTAGTTTTAGCCCACTTTATCTTCAAGTCTTCTAGTATAATTTTCAGCCATAACAGTTCACATATTCCTTGAGCCATTGCTCAAAATTCTGCTTTGGCCTAGATCTAGCTACCACACTTTGTTTTTTATTCTTCCAAATTACTAGGTTTCCACCAAGGAAGGTGTAATATCCAATAGTTGATCTCCTATTCATAACTAAACCTACACATGTTCATTTTTGTAATTGGTGCAAAGGTCTTTATGTAATCCAATCCATTTAGTTGAAGTGAGCCCTTAGCCACCAACTGATACAGACCCACACCTTAAAAGCATAGAGAAAAAGAAAAGAATGAAAAGAAAACTGATTTAGGTATTATTCTGTTAGCAAAAACAGAAAAATAGAAGGATAACAAATCCAAATCAGAGCTACGCTCCTCTCTAGAGCAACCCAAACGGTTCCTCTCCTCTTTCAATATAAAATCCACCCCCTCCCCAACTCTCATCAAAACTGAATACAAATAGAATCTCTCTGTTCACCTCCATAATTTTTCTCTCCTCTAACTGCCTGCCACCTCAGCTCCTGGGTTCTTCTTTCTTAGGTATATTTTTCCCCACCATGTCTTGGTGCCTTCATGCGCTATTGGTTGAAGAAGCCCACTCATTCTTTGGGCCCCACACCAACTAACCTTATACCTCTCAATAGTTCCATCAGGCTTGTATTTTCCTGTGTAAACCCACTTACACCCATTTTTTTTTCTTTTTTTAAGTGGTAGGGTTACTAGTTTACAAGTATTGTTCTTTTTGAATGTCTCAATTTCCAAATCCATGGCTTGTTTCCATTTTTTTGTCAATTAATGCCTCATATATAGAAGAAGGTATAATTGTAGTATTTAAGCTTGTGAGGAAGGTTCTATGGGTAGGGGTAGCTGAGAATTTTTTAAAGGACAAATAGTTTTTTAAAGGGTAAGGTGGTTTAGTGCGGGCTCTAGTTCCTTTATTAAGAGCAATTGGGAAATCTAGATTCTGGTCTACCTGTGCAACTAGTTCTACAGAAGGAAGTTTATCACAGCAGAATCAAAATTTACTAGACCAGACACATTTACCTCATGAAATGATATAGGATTGAACTCTTGAACATGAGTACATCCTGGAATGACCTTTCATCTTCGGGTGTACACCATATTTTTGCCAAATATTGCATCATCATGTTGTCTAATAATTGGTCCAGCACATTCAGGATTTTTACCTAGATTCAAGATTTTGATTCACCTCTACTCTCTCCCTCAACTTCAGTTTCACTTGTATTACTCTTTTGAATTTCTTTTTTCTTTTTCTTCATTTTCGGATTCCAAAGACAAATTTGGACACATAAAAGGCTTATCATCTTTCTCTCTTAAACTCTCCCTTGAAGATGAGGATGGTTAAAATAACTAACTTCCCCATTGGCACAAATTTTTTGGAAAGAGGATGAAAAAACTTATTTTTGTGTGACAAAGTACCCTAAGAAAACACATTTATTAGCCGTAGGGTCTAGTTTTCCCCTTTGTTGTCTGTGAACATGTACAAATGAAACAAACCCAAATATTCTTGGTGGAAGGTAAACTGTATGAGTTATATGTGGACAGAATGAGCAGAGAACTTCCATTGAACTTTTTAATGACAAAACAGTAAAAGGTGATCTGTTAATTAAATAAGTGACAGTACGTCTGGCTTTCCCCAAAATTTTTTGGGAACATAATTTTGAAAAAGGAGTGTTCTACTTTGTTGTAGAAAGTGCCCATTTTTCTATTCAACAATTCCATCTTAATAAGTATGAAATTGTAGAAGTTGCAAAATTATCCCGTGATGAGTTGCAACTAGAGACTACATTTAGGCATCATAATAGAAATTGTAAATCTATTTAATAACTTGTTTTGAGGGTAATATATGAATCTTAATTCTCAAATTAGACTTTTGTAATGTTGGTCACATTTAATGTGTGTGTGTGTGTATAGTGTCCGGATGTCTTATATTTTAGACATCAGCTGTACCCTAGTGTAATGTCTATACATAATTAATATTTAGAAATCAAATGAGCCTGATATAAGTTTGCATCATTGGTAAGCATAACAATCCAAAAGAAGAAAAGAACAAGGTAAATACCGCTGCCAACATTGCCATATATGTAAAGTCCTTTAGGAGCTGGAGGAGCAGTTGGACGACGACCAACAAGTGAATCCAACTTCTTCTCACGTTTAAGATACGATACCCATTTCCCCACCCCTGACTCCATATTCGCAGGTCTTTTCCTGAATCACGGAAAAGGACATGTAGCTTCAATACATGTCACAATACAAGTAGCTTCAATCACAGAACACATTCCAACCAAGACAGAAAAATGTAATAAAATCTGCAGTAAACAGACAGAAGTTGAATTTGAAATTACAACCATCATTGAAAATCCATAGAAACAGTGAAATTGCATCGTCTTAAGCCTCCAGTTGAATCAAAACCATGTTAGATTAACCCAGAACTCACCGGGATGCCCATCTTTCAGTAAGCTTATTGTTCAACCGCTTCCACCAGTCCTCATCCTTCTGGTGCAGCTCAACTTCCTCCATAAGAAGTCTCCGCCGCTCATTCTCCCGCTGCTTCTCCCAATTAGCTAGATTCACCTACCAACAGTGAGGACAAATTCAAAAACCACATACACAAACACAAACACAAAATAAAAACCAAGCCCTGCAAATAAATTTAAAGAGAAGAAAAACATGCTGGTTAGTGCAACAAATGAATTAGTAATAGAACATCCAATTCCAATTATACATGATACTCCTCCATATCTTTCTCATACTGCTCCAACCTGGCAAGCAAACTCTCAAGCTCTGAAGCAACACTCTCTTGGTAAGGATCATACTGCAATTTCCCTTGATCAACTAGACTTTTGTACTGAACAAGCGGGCCTGGAAAGCAACAATTCCGCACAGAAATTAACAAATCGCGAAGTCCATTCAAAAGATGAAAAACAAAGTTAATTGACAGTTAATTCCTAAAATCAAATTACAACAGAACGTGGATGATTATGATAACGGAATTGAAATCAAATTGAAAATGTGAATAGAGATTAACCTGGAAGGTTCTGCCGATTCGATTGATCGCAATAAGAGCGAAACGCAGTGACGCGGAATTTGGAGGCTGAGCTTGAAAACGCCGCGAGTTGTTTGGATTTGGAGAGAAGATTCCATATTCTTCTCATTTTTTGGAGAGATTTTGTTTTCAAAAGTGAATGAACTTCTGTACTTGCATTTCATGAGAAATTTGGTTGTAATAACAGAGGCGAGTAAGAGAGAACGTGTATGTAAGTGACGTGGCTGCTTCCCTCACCACCAAAAGAAACTAAATTGGAAAGTGAAAACAGAAGTGCAACATTAATATTGTACTCGACTTGCTCTGGCTTTTTTTGATCGGACAATGAGAATGAAAGATACCTACTTCAAAGTTTAGACCATTTTATTACTAATGTAATAACAATAATAATATTTTTTATATGATTTTATGATAAATTTAAATATTTTATTTGAGTTTTTAAAGTTTTTATAATTTATTTGTTTAATTTTATAGTTTTATACCCTCCCTTTCCTTGCCTTACGATTTAAATGTAGGTAATTCCGCTTTTAAGAACTCTCCAACAAGAAAATAAAAATGAAGCAATGCAATTAACAGCACTCACCACCACCCTCTCACGCCTCCAACTCCAAGTCCCACTCCCTCCGGACACCACGAAACGACGCGCCGCCGAACAAACCTGCTTGGTGCTCCTCCGCACGTGCGACACGCTCGCCACCCTCACGCGAATTCACGCCTTCATCCTCAAGCTTGGCCTCCACCACAACCCTCTCGTCCTCACCAAGTTCGCTTCCACCGCCTCCAACATCGACGCCGTTCACTACGCCGCCTCCGTCACATTCCCCGAAGACCGGAATGACGAGGCTACCCCTCGCCGTCGCGCCTTTCACGACGCTTTTCTCTTCAACACGTTCATCAGAGCCTTTGCCCAAACAACGCACGCCAAGCCCCGCGCTCTTCATTTCTACCGCTTCATGCTCCGGCACGCCGTTTCGCCCAACAAGTTCACCTTCCCCTTCGTCCTCAAGGCCTGCGCCGGCATCGAGAGCTTGGCCCTGGGGATGGCGGTCCACTCCGCCGTGGTGAAGTTCGGCTTCGAAGAGGATATCCACGTGCGGAACGCCATGATCCACATGTATTGCTGTTGTGAGGAAGGGTCTAAACCGAACTCTGCTCAGAAAGTGTTCGATGAAAGTACTGACCGCGATTTGGTGACATGGAGCACCATGATAGGAGGCTACGCACGTGCCGGGAATTCCACACGTGCAGTTTCGCTGTTCAGAGAGATGCAGGTAGCTGTTAAATCTACCTTCCACTTTCTCACTTATTTTCTACTGATAAAAATTGAAAAGTAAATTAAAAATCATTTTATAAATAAAATCAATGCCTTCACAAACGACGAAAGATGAAATAATTTTAAAAAGGTATTCTACATTTTTATTCTTTGATTTATCTATTATAATGACAGTAATAAATAATTTTTTATTATTCTTGCTACGATCCGCAAATTTGGTTGAAAAAGAATGATAAATTGTCTAAAACTGCCTGTACATGTAAATAAGAAAATTATTTTCATAAAATTTTAATAGAAGAATCGTAAAAAAATTAAACAAAATATTAAATTACATAAAAGTTCAAATAATATACCAAATTAGTATAAATTTTGAGTACCTAATTAATATTAAACATATAATGGTACGATAAAATAAAATTTGAAAACACAATTAAATTACAATATTTGAAAAAAGAAATAACAAACAACTACAAGTTCCTTTTATTCTAGAGATGTGAAAATGATTAAATTTGTGTTTGATATTGTCAATTCTTTGATATATCCTCTAGAAACCTTTGCTCACATTAACGTTCAAACTATGTAACTATGTAATCCTTGCTACAGCTCTTGCATACTACTTTAAATTTGTGAAAACATTTGAACATCATTGTGGAGGTGTTGGTATAATTTCGTGAATATGGTAGTTGGCCTTCATCGTGAGATGTTGCTCTAGTTAACCTACCATGTTTTTCATACAATGTTGAAATTAATCACATCCAATGTAAGTCCACGTAATAGTGAATCAGGATAGGTGTAATAAGAATGATGTATGAAAGAGGCGTGTCTTAACATTTGGTCATGTATTACGTTATCTAAGGTAATCAAAATATTATTTTTTATGACTCAACATAAAAACATCTTCATGCAATAATTATACAAAATTGTTGACCTTTGTGAATTCAAAATATGCATGACCATAGGCTCAAATTACCTGCATTTTCTTCATTTTAATCCTATATCCATGACCTGACCATGGAATTCAATGTCGTGTCAGGGTTATACTGCAACTCCTTAAGAATACTTGAAAATGATGGTTTTTGACCCTGTTGCTTCAGATTACCCACCAATCTGCATATTTCATTTTAATCTTGGTCTTGTTAACCTCACTATAGAGGTGACAAGCTTATATGACTTTGAATAAAATATTCTTGGAATATCTTCCTCACCTTGTTTTATGAGATATATGGCTTAGCAGCTAATCTATTTCTTGTTTAAATTTATTACTCTGAGCATTATGTGTAATCTATATGAATATCTGAAGCTATTTTTCATTTCTTTGATCCTAAAATTAGATGCAAATTATGATTCACAATTCAAAAATTTGTTTAGTGATTCATAATTTAAACATTGATTTGACAACGTCCATGCAGGTTACAGGGATGTGTCCCGACGAGATCACCATGGTTATAGTTTTGTCTGCGTGTGCTGATTTGGGTGCGCTTGAGTTGGGGAAGTGGTTGGAGTCGTATGTTGAGAGGAAGAGCATAACGAAGTCTGAGAAGTTGTGCAATGCAATGATAGACATGTTTGCGAAGTGTGGTGATGTTGACAGAGCTGTGAAAATTTTCAGGGAAATGGAAACGAGGACCATAGTTTCATGGACTTCGGTGATTGTTGGTTTGGCAATGCACGGTCGCGGATTGGAGGCTGTTTCTCTTTTTGATGAGATGGTGGAACAAGGGGTGGAGCCTGATGATGTTGCTTTTGTTGGGGTGCTTTATGCCTGTAGTCACTCAGGACTGGTTGATAAGGGGCATTACTATTTCAAAACCATGGAGAACAGGTTCAACATTGTGCCAAAGATTGAGCATTATGGCTGCATGGTTGATATGTTGAGTAGAGCAGGGCTTGTGAAGGAGGCTGTGGAGTTTGTTGGAGCCATGCCAGTTGAGCCAAACCAGGTCATATGGAGAAGCATAGTCACTGCTTGTAATGCTCGTGGTGAGCTGAGGCTCGGTGAGAGCGTGGCTAAGGAACTAATCAAGAGCGAGCCAATGCACGAGTCTAACTATGTGTTGCTGTCGAACATTTACGCAAAATTGATGCGCTGGGAGAAGAAGAGGAAGGTTAGGGAGATGATGGGTGTGAAGGGGATGAGGAAGATTCCAGGGAGCACCATGATTGAGATGAATAATGAAATGTACGAGTTTGTTGCTGGGGATAAGTCACATGATAAGTACAAAGAAATATATGAAATGGTGGATGAGATGGGAAAGGAGATTAAGAGAGCAGGGTATGTGGCTGCAACATCACAGGTGTTGCTTGACATTGATGAAGAGGATAAGGAAGATGCTTTGTATAGACACAGTGAAAAGCTTGCTATTGCTTTTGCTCTTCTGAGTACACCCCCTGGAACACCAATTAGAATTGTGAAGAACTTGCGTGTTTGTGAAGATTGCCACTCTGCTACTAAGTTCATTTCTAAGGTTTATGCGCGAGAGATTGTGGTGAGGGACCGCAATCGCTTCCACCATTTCAAGAATGGTTTGTGTTCCTGTGGAGACTTCTGGTAACAAATAGGTAAGAGGCATCGTAGGTGTTCTATTGTCTTGTTGAAGTCTGATAATGTTTTCATCATGTGCTAAATCTTGATTGAAAGGGGCGTCAGCATGTTTTGATTGTGTGCTAAAACCCTTTTAAAAAATAGAAATTTTGTTGAAGTTAAGATGCAAATATAGGTTTGTATCATTGGACTCACTAGGTTATTTAATGTGATTGAGGAGATACAAGGGACTAAATGAATGAAAGAGGAACACATTTTTCCTACATTTATGAAGAGATGTATTCATGATTGTGTCGTCTATAAAGATTGAAGTTGGGTTGCATTGCGAAATTATGCTAAATATAATTGAGTGTTAATTATAAGAGACATTGTGAAAATTTATTTGGATTTTGTTTCACTATCTATCTATAAAAAAATATATATAATTTATTTAAGATCGCTTTTTGTGCAAGACTTCGGTATCTTTCTTTTCTAGCCTTTTACTTCACAGTGTGAGTGAAACAACACGAATTCATCAGCCACTGTTGCTAATACTTCTAAAAGAGAAGGATGAACTTCAATTAATTATAGCCTATGGAATTATGTTTGAACAAAATTCCTTAAAAAGATTTTTTTTCAAAAGAAATATAAATATGAAACTAATTCTCTGTAAATTTAAATTAATTTATATATATATATATATATATATATATATATATATATATATATATATATATAGTTTCTTAAGAAGAAAATCTCATTCCTTTTCTTCTAAAAATCCGTATAAATAGTTCCTCTAAACATTTTCTTTTATTTTACTCTCTTAAAAAAAGTGTTTATAGGAGAATTTATCCAGAATAACATATGCATTGAAAATGCCAAAGGGGCACAAATATTAGAGCCCAAATATGAATGAACCAATTTCACCCAACAATGATATTAAACTTCCAATCAAATAAACTGCAACAAGATTGTAAATCCATAATACAATAAATAAATATCGATAAATCCATGAGCCGTCAACGGCAAAACGATATACCACTCTAACGATAAAATTCCCTCAAAAATCTATAAAACTACAAGGACTCCACAATGGAATAGTAAATTAAATTGTCGACAAACTGAGAAATGTGATTAATCTACAAGAGCTACCATCCGAGCTATTCAAGCATTATCCCTCTCAGCCTTCCTAAGATGGCACTGCAAAAACACAATTCGAGGAAACCATGTCAAACTTCAAAGCAACGGTGTAAGAATAGAATCAAACACAAGAACCAAACAAAAGGTGAAGCAAAAATGACACAAGGGTAAATATATCTTGTACAGAAAAAAAAAATAAAAAATAGGCATCAAAATACAATATCAAAGAAAACATGAAAACCTACTGTAGCTAGCTGTATCAATCTGCTCAGGAAGCTGCTTTATATCAACTTCAAACCTGGATTGAACCTGAAATTCGACAATTAACAAAATGAATATTGCCAATTGATTCAACGTTAGCATTTTGAATAGACAATTATATGAAGCCAAATATTGTGCAAGGAATTATGGTGGAAGGTGTTCCAGTAAATGGTAGAAACGTGACGGTTATGTTAGAATGTTACTAAATTTCTAAGGTAGATGCATTTTTTCATAACAGTGCCCAGAATTAGAGAGGTGACAAAAGGAAAATATAAACTAAGTTTCTTACATTGTTGAGAACATCAACATCAGTGGAACATGAAACAAATGTAATTGCAAGGCCCTTGGTTCCAAATCTTCCAGCACGGCCAACCTGTTCCGAGAATTTACCCAAAAGAAATGACAATTAGATGATGGCTCTAGAGAAGAATGAGGGGCATGAAACAAATTTTGTAGGAAAATTTTGAAAAATGAAGAGATTATCTAATCAGACCCTGTGCAAGTACGTATCAGCAGAATCCGGCATGTCATAGTTTATAACTATATTCACACGTTCAATATCGATTCCCCGACCAACCAAATCTGTTGCAACTAGAATTCTTGTATGTCCCTCCTTAAAACCTTTATATCGCTTTAACCTGTACAAAAGCCAGAAATTCAGATCAGGCACAATTTACCAATGCACAAAATTGATCTTTTGAGACAAACCAGCATTAACAAGACAAAAGAAAACAGAAGACTAATAACAACCATCAGTGAACAACACCAACAGAAACACAGTTGTAGGAACACAAAAATGATGGACTACCTATCCAAATCATCAATTATAAACCAATGAAGACTGATTTGTCGGCATCCTTTCATATCACATAGTACATACCTTTCTTCCTGAGACATTCCAGAATGAATGCAAATAGATGGGAAGTTGCATTCTCTAAGCAGTTTGTCCAGCTCCGCTGCTCTACTAACACTTTTCACAAAGATAACAATTTGATTGAAGTCCAATGCATCAAGAAGGTCGTTCAACTTCCTGTTCTTCTCCTCTTCTTTCAATTTGATGTAGTGCTGCCATTTCAATAATCCGCATAAGCCCCATACCATAAAATTTGTGATATTTAGCAAAACATGAACGAGTAAATAATTTAGTTTGATAAAAGGCCCACCTGCACAAGTCCATGAAGGGTCAACTTTGCTTCGTCATCAACATAAATTTCCATTGGCTGAAAGAAACAATGATACAGTAAATCATGTTAGGAGCCTTCCTCAAGCTAATGGAATCCAAAACGACATCAATGATGTATGTTGATCCTTGAATCACAGTTCTGCTTCATTTATTTTATGTCTTTGCAGATACCTCAAGTCACACCATGCAACACTGACACTCTTGAGAACTCTAGCAGGAACGTTCCCAGAATACACTAACAATCCCCTTCCCACCCTTAGCTATGACATATCCTATGTTGTAAAAAACCGTATCAGACACAGACTTTTGGAGACAAAACCAACTTCCAATGTGAGACAACTGAGGGAGCTTATAGAATGAGAAAACATACAAACTTAATCAGGAACTTACCTAAAACATTCCCAACAAGATCTACCATCCCCAGCTATAGCTACCCAACCCCACGTCATACCCAGAAGTTGTTTCCATAAAAACTGGCTATAACAAAAGCACTGTCCATATTGAAGTCATACAATCACAAGTAATTTTTGATGATACCACAGCAATCTAAATATCTAAAATGCTTTCAGGGAATTTAGGACTTAAGAAAAGAGACTAGTAATAAGTAGTATTGATTATGGGGCATTACATCTTGCATAAATTTTTTGCAGACAGGACGTATTTCCTTGCTGAGTGTTGCAGAAAACATCATAACTTGCTTATCATGGGGTGTCATCTTGAAAATAGCTTGCACATCTTTCCTCATGTCTGTAGAATTCATGATGGAAACAAAGAAAACCAATTAAAATCAAAGGAAGTCCAAAAGTAAGATGCAAGTTATAAGAATGGTTGTTTGGAAAATCAACATACCCAGAGATTCTAGCATCTTATCACATTCATCTAAAATGAAATGTCTAACATTCTTCAAAGAAAGGTCCTTATCCCTAGCTAATCCAAGTATTCTTCCAGGTGTACCAACAACAATACTAGGGCATTCGTTCTTCAATAGATCCTTGTGAACTTTAATGTTGACGCCACCATAAAAGACAGCAACCTTCAGATCGGATAGGTAGGTGCTAAACCTTTCAAATTCGTTGCAAATCTACACAAGAGAAATTACACATGTATCTTATATCAGAAGTTAATCAAATAGCAAGTTCCATAATATTGCAAGTGCTAAGTTCTAAATAAATACCTGGTATGCTAATTCCCTTGTATGACATAAGACAAGTGCAGAAACTTGCCCTGCAACAGGGTCAATCTGCTGCAGGGTCGATAGAACAAATACAGCAGTTTTTCCCATTCCAGATTTAGCTTGACAAATCACATCCATTCCAAGTATAGCTTGAGGTATGCACTCATGTTGCACTGGTGGCGAACCAAAGAAAATAGAGGTCCAACGAACCAGTGGTAAGTAAAACAAACCTTTGAGAGATTTACCAAAGTATAATAGTTCTCCAAAAGAAGATTACGATAAAAATATTACCTGTAAAATAAAGAAAAAATAAAAAATAAACAAGTTTAGTATAATTGTGATTTTATAAATACAATCAGCATAAAATATAAGATCTTTATGTAAGAACGATAACTGTAGAAGTTAAGCACGAGTGTTTCTATATTCAATTATATGTCCTCTTAGAGACTTGGTAATATGTGAGCAACTGCTCATTAGAGTTAACAAATCTAATGATGATGTCTCTAGATTCCAGTTTTTCTCTTATGAAATGACAATCCATCTTAATTTATTTGGTCCTATAATGAAAGACGAGATTAGAAACAATGTGTACTGCTGCCTGGTTGTTACATACAAGGTGCATCTGGGAAACTTCTTCAGATTTAAGCCTCTTGAAGAGTTGTTTTAACCATATGAGCTCAAAAATGACTAATATTGTTTTCCTATATTCTATTTTTCATTTGACCTTGCCACGACATTTTTTTCTTATTTATCCACAATATTAAACTATCTCCAACAAAAACACTATATCCTGAAGTAGAGTATCTATCACTTGGTTACCTTGCCCGGTCAGTATCAGAATATCCAACAATTTGAGTATTTTCCTTATCTTTATAATCGAGGTCTTGGCAAAGAGTTTAAAAATTGACTTACTACGCTCAGAGCAAAGGCGATGTCGCAACAAGTCACACTAAGGAATTTAGTTTATCAACTAACGTTTTATATCTCTCAAGTTCAGAATACAATTCTCCTTGATCAAGTTCCAGTTTGACAATCAGATCCATTGGTGTGTCCACAAGCTTAACATTTATCATCCTTGTTTCTTCTATAATGTCAAGAGCATATTTTCTCTTATATATGAACAAACTGTAATATCAAGGAAATACCTTAAGTGTCCAAGATATTTGTCTAGAAAGTTTGTGTTTTTAGCTCAATTGCTGAGGCGAAATTTACTCCTACAGGTTCTAATGAACTTCCAAATGTGGCAGGTCTCTGCTGGTTTGATGGCCAAGATTATTTGCATTAGAGCCAGTAGATTCAGAGAATTCTAAAAGGGCAATCAAGATCCAACCATGTCGATGGTGGAGGACCGAGGTCAAATAACTGTAGTTTTGAGATCAGGATATCATAGAATTTTGAATGGGTTGTGGATCAAACTAGATTAGTGCCAACATTTAGAGACGTGCAATACATGCTAAATTCGTTGAAAGAGAAAAAATCTTTGAATTCTTACATGGTCTTAACCATGAATATGACCCAATCAAGGTACAAATCTTAGAAAGAGAAAAAATGTTTCCTATATTAAAAGTTTTCTTTATTGTCAAGGGAGAAAAATCTCAGAGAGATATCAAGTTTCATGGAGGAACTTCCAACACAGGTTATTCCATGACAACAAGAAAAGGGATCTTCATGGAATCAAACAATCGAGGTAAGATCCCTGAAAAAGGCAACCATGGAATTGTTCATACAGTAAAAGATCACAACATACTAAGGAAATGTACTTCAAACTCCACGGGAGAGACCAAGTACTAGAGCACATGGGAGGCAACAAAGGAACCTCCCGTAATATGAAGAAACAAATCAGCCTAGTGTTGGTCCTCAACCAAATCTCAAGGTGTTTGAATTCCTGATCTAGAAACAACTGATTACATGAACCCAATTCCTATGTCTTTCAATTCATATGTTCAAATTAATAGAGAACAACTCATTACAGTTGCAAATAGCAATGATATACTCATGCAAATCTGGGAATAAATAAAGCCAGAATCATTTATTGAATTAAAAGGTGTTTTATATGTCCCAAAATTGGTCAATAGTCTTATCTCTATATTGTGTCTTTCAAGACCTTGCCACGAGGAAGATGATTTTAACTACTAAGGAGCAAAGTGGCTTGTATGTGTTAGAGTCCAACGACTCAATCAAAACATGGGCGGTCATAAGCCAAGGAGCAACAACAAAAACATGAGCAAATTCACAAAAATGACTTTATCATAAAACACTTGACATAGCTCATTTAGCCTTATGAAATCATTGTTCCCTTGTTTGTTTATCAAAGAGTCTGGTAAATCTTTCAATTGTGATATTTGTGAATTGTCAAAACACCACTGTGCATCGTATCCAAGTAGCAATAAAATAAAACAGTAATTTCCCCTTTTGAATTAACTCACTTTGATTTTTTGGGCCTATTTAAGAATCTATCTGGAGTAAAATGGTTTATCACTTTTATTAACAATAGTACCTGTAACATGGACATATGCTATAAAAAGTAAGTCTTAGGTATTTCAATTATTTGTTAATTCAATGTTTTGCCAAAAATCAATTTGAAAAAAAAAAATCAAAAGAATTAGGTCTGATAGTTGTACTGAATATGATAATCATGAACTCTCCAAATATGTGTCCCTTAATAGCCACATGTACTGAAATAGAGTACTTTTTTCAAGAATATCTGGGGTATTTCAAATCTTTGTTAATTCATTGTCTTGCCAAAATCAATTTGAAAAAAAAAAAATCAAAAGAATTAGGTCTGATAGTTGTACTGAATATGCGAATCATGAACTCTCTAAATTTTTGTCCCTTAATACCCACATGTACCAAAATAGAGTACTTTTTCTAGACCTTTTAGTGGAGTAAACCTGCAAGTATTGAACACGTACATACATGGTACATTTTCAGATTAACTTTAGGAGCACTTGTGCTTCAAAATAAATCATTAATTGATCCAGAGTCATCACATGACATGTTATCAAGTTTTATTAACTCCTTGTAAACTAACAAATTTGTAATATGGAGATTGACCATGGTGGTTTGGGGCCATGTAATAATTTATTGTGCTTCAAAGGTCAAACAAATTTATTTTGACCAAACCATAGTGAAGACAAGTCAAATTGGGTCCGGTTTGCGAAAATTTGGATCCAAATCATGAAAGATCGAGTACAAGTTAGGTCACCTTTGCTCATTTAGAATCATGTTGGATTGGACAGTGTTCAGGTGGCATCTTTTGAAAAACTAAAAACTGAAAAATGGGGGGAAATAATAAATGGGAAAAAAACTAAAAATTGTAAAAGTTGAATGAAAATATATATCAAGTCTCAAAACTTAGATTTAAAAGAAATAAATCAATCAAATATTAGCAGTAATTAAATTTTAAGCTTTTATGATAGAGTCCGGTCTATCGGCGCATAATGTTTCAAAACTTGTATCTGATCCAATTGGTTGGGTTAAACCCAAACCCATGGTCACCCCTAACAAAAAAATTAAAGCTTTTAAAACCAATAGTTAAACCCATAACTATTCTGTGTTCTTAAATCATCAGAGTAACTCCGATAGTAGTTATTATAAATAATTATGCAGGTAATTAATTTACCTTCAGAAGGGTGCTCAAATCCAGAGTCCACTATAGCCCGAAGAAGCTCTGGCTTCAGCAAAAAGTCTCTGAATCCTGAACTGTGAATTCCAACATAACCCCTGCAAGAAACCAAAAACAGAAAAAGAGCATTCAACATCAGAAGATCATAAAAAAGCAACGTAGTCCATTTTCACTCCACCCAACATCCCCCAAGGCCAGATCATCAACCCATTTCAAGTAAAAACAAAAAACGCAAACTTCATTTGGAATTACCCTCGTACAGTTTAACCCCATAATGAGCAGAGCAATTTTAACCCCCAAAAAAATGCGAAAATTAAATGTTAACAATATATCTTATATCATATTTATTATGAAACACTTCAAAATTTGGCATGAGAACATTTCCACGCAAAGACCGCACAACTAACTCACTTCTTCACAGCTTCACCGTTGACTTTATTAGCAGCACCTTCAGGCTCCTTCTCTTCTTCGTCTTCGTAGTCAAGAAGGTCCTCCTCGTACGCTTCAGTCTTTGTGTCCCCCATTACTACAATTTACAACAACATTATTAATTCAATTGCAATCACTGTTACAAACTAAGAAAAGCTCCAAAAAGAAACCAAGGAAAGAACGAACAAAATATTAAACCTAGGGTTTAGGCGCGTAAAGTCAGATAGAGAGAGTATTAGGGTTTTGAAGAGTGTACCTGTTCGTAGAAGCGTTCGGAGGAGGCGGTAGAAGGAGTGGAAGGGTTTCTGAAAAGGGAATTTTCTTAGCGGAAAATCAAATTTTTTTGGGGTAAAAAGGGAGTGAGAGTGATGAAAACTTGAACATCTTAGGATAATAACTGTATATAATAACGCTGCCAAGTGTGAAAAGAAAAAATAAAAGCAAAATTATATTTTAATAACTATAAATCCAATTTTCATAACTAGATCAAATTATATTTTGAAAAGAAAAAACAGATTTTGATAACTAGGGTGGAGAAATAAACTAAATCCAGTATAATAGCAATAAATAATTTTCTATAATTATTAGTAAAGAGATCAATTTGTGTAATTACTTTACTTTATACTATTATATATAATTAATATTTTTATTTCTTTTACTTAGTGTACCAAATTATTGGTATTAACACTAAAATGTGGACATTAAGAAACTATTACTTTTTCTATTACTAGAGAAATCCAGTACGTCTTATATTCATATTTTTACAATGGAAATGTGTTAAGTGTTTTTTATAATAATAGATGAAAACACAAGTATTATTTTTTAATGATAATAAAAAATTATAAAATTATTATTATTAAAATTATAAAATTAAATAAAAATAATTTATAATCTATAATTATATATAAATATAAAAATAAATATTAGATTATATATCAAAAGATTTTTTTTTTATGTCGTTATTTTAATTTTAATTTTTATAATATAATTATTTATTCATTTTTCTAATATACAAAGAGGGTTTTTCTTTTAATGTCTATAATCATTATTTTTATTTTATTCCTTAAAATATGATTATTTATTCATTTTCTAAAGACCAAGTTATTTTTATATGTTACTAATTCTTGTTCTTTACAAATTTTATAAATCTAAAATTCTCTTTTATGGATAAACAAAAATTGAAATTGTTATTGTTTTAATCTCACCCAAATTTTGATTAGATAATTGAATCTGAGTAAGAATCAAAATAATTGGAAACACCAAAATTTTATAAAAATATTTTTGTTGATACAAAATAGTTCAACAATACATTAAACGTATTTTCAATTATCAATAGGGGATGTAACTCAAATGGTGGAGTGTTTGCTTTGCATGCAAAAGGCATGGGTTTGATCCTCCGCATCTTCAATTTTAGTCAAAATTAGATATGGAGAAAGTTAAGACATTATAAAGAGAAAAATAACCTATATTACTCATTTTTGAATTGGAAATAAATTGGGTTTGTTAATGTTTTTTAACTTCATATCGTACTTCGAGTTACCCCGCCCTGAGTTCTCTCGGGATGAGCTCTTAGCGATTAGCCCAGACTTCTAATTTCTCGGGGGTCGGGAAATGAAATTCATAGAGCCCCCAAGCCTTTTTGTCGTGGATCGCCACCTCCACATCAACATGCTACTCACGTTTAGGTAACGCGGGTATGAGTTAGTCATCCGAGCAACTAACCTGGTAGGTTCTCTCCGTCTATGAAATTGCATTTGACTCACCACCAGCATATGAATCAAAGTAGCAGCCATTTCGGTTTCAGTGCGTAAAATAAAGCAGCAGTTTCAACTTCTTATGCAATGAGCAAAACCTGTGCACAATTCTTTTCTCTGAGTATGTAGAAAGAACTACTAAATTTATAGAATAAAAATCATGGAATCACTAAAACTTTATAAAATATTTTTGTTGATACAAAATAGTTCAACAATACATTAAATGTACTTTTAGTTATCAATAAGGGATGTAGCTCAAATGGTAGAGCGCTCGCTTTGCATGCGAGAGGCACGGGGTTCGATCCCCCGCATCTCTAATTTTAGTCAAAATTCGATATGGAGAAAGTTAAGACTTTATAAAGAGAAAAATAAACCTATACTACTCATTTTTGAATTGATCGCCCGAGCAACTAACTACTAACTTTATAGAATAAAAATCATGGAATCACTAAAACTTTATAAAATATTTTTGTTGATACAAAATAGTTCAACAATACATTAACTGTACTTTCAGTTATCAATAGGGGATGTAGCTCAAATGGTAGAGTGCTCGCTTTGCATGCAAGAGGCACGGGGTTCGATCCCTCGCATCTCCAATTTTAGTCAAAATTAGATATGGAGAAAGTTAAGACTTTATAAAGGGTTTGTTAATGTTTTTTAACTTTTTGTCGTGGATCGCCAGGTCCATGATCCACGCCAACATGCTACTCACGTTTAAGTAACGCGGGTATGAGTTAGTTATCCGAAACATGGAATCACTAAAACTTTTATCAATAAAGGATGTAACTAAAATGGTAGAGTGCTTGCATGCGAGAGGAATGAGGTTCTATCCCCCGCATCTCCAATTTTAGTCAAAATTAGATATGGAGAAAGTTAAGACTTTACAAAGAGAAAAATAATCTATATTACTCATTTTTGAATTGGAAATAAATTGGGTTTGTTAATGTCGAGTTACCCCGTCCCGAGTTCTCTCGGGATGTGTATTATAGCGATTAGCCCATACTTCTAATTTCTCGGGGGTCGGGAAATGAAATTCATAGAGCCCCCAAGCCTTCTAAATTGGGTTTGTTAATGTCGACTTACCCAGTCCCGAGTTCTCTCGGGATGAGCTCATAGAGCCCCCAAGCCTTGTTGTCGTGGATCGCCGCCTCCACATCAACATGCTACTCACGTTTAGGTAACGCGGGTATGAATTAGTCATCCGAGCAACTAACCTGGTAAGTTCTCTCCGTCTATGAAATTGCATTTGACTCACCACCAGCATATGAATCAAAGTAGCAGCCATTTCGGTTTCAGTGCATAAAATAAAGCAGCAGTTTCAACTTCTTATGCAATGAGCAAAACCTGTGCACAATTCTTTTCTCTGAGTATGTAGAAAGAACTACTAACTTTATAGAATAAAAATCATGGAATCACTAAAACTTTATAAAATATTTTTGTTGATACAAAATAGTTCAACAATACATTAAATGTACTTTCAGTTATCAATAAGGGATGTAGCTCAAATGGTAGAGCGCTCGCTTTGCATGCGAGAGGCACAGGGTTCGATCCCCCGCATCTATAATTTTAATAAATTAGATATGGAGAAAGTTAAGACTTTATAAAGAGAAAAATAAACCTATACTACTCATTTTTGAATTGGAAATAAAGTGCGTTTGTTAATGTTTTTAAACTTTTGGTCGTGGATCGCCAGGTCCACGCCAACATGCTACTCACGTTTAGGTAACACGGGTATGAGTTAGTCATCTGAGCAACTAGCGTGGTAGGTTGTCTCCGTCTATGAAATCGCCTTTGACTCACCTCCACTATATTGAGCAAAACTTGTGCACAATTCTTTTCTCTGAGTATGTAGAAAGAACTACTAACTTTATAAAATAAAAAACATGG
>Ga0214543_1004031_pt1 | contig 28108 bp, 14 predicted proteins | sample CNSS2metaG_FD_160094 | JGI IMG/M metagenome (GOLD analysis project Ga0214543, IMG submission 160094) | Root nodule microbial communities from cowpea collected in UCLA plant growth center, Los Angeles, California, USA - CNSS2 | ecosystem: Host-associated > Plants > Roots > Nodule | place: USA... | reverse complement strand
CGATTGATTCTTAAAAAACAAACAAATAAAAAATCACTACCAATTTATATTGTAGTTTATTTTTGAATAAAATATTAAAGAAATTACTAACTTCATCAATATCCACCTCTTGCAACATTGTATAAAGTTTCATGTTGTCCAATTTTAATCTAGAAGAGCCTTAAAACATAAGGAGTTCAGTAAAAATTTCTAACAATCACTTAATTAAAATATCTAAGTAAAAATGTTAATTTCATTACCTTCCATATTGGTCCATAACCAGTCTTAGAGACACATCAATGCCTCCACAGTATATGGAAGTAATTTACTCATTTGTGGAGTAAGAATCTGACCACATTATTGAATGAAGACTCATAATGTTTTTACTAATATATATATATATATATATAAATTTTCTGAATTAAAGTTTGTACTAATATAATGAAGACTCATAATGTTTTGACTCATTTGTGGGGTAATAATTTTTCTGAATTAAAGTTTAGCGGGTACGGGTATCCACGGGTACGGATACTATAATATCCATACCCGCCCCGTTAACATGCGGGTATCAAAAATACCCATACCCACGGGTAGCGGGTATCCATTTTTAATATCCATTTTCTACCCGTTGCGGGTTTTATCCGCGGATACCCGCGGGTACGGATTTTTTTGACATCCCTAAATACAAGTATGAATGAAGCATCTATTGGTTGATACATGAAAGAAATCATTATGAGTATTGGATCAAAAGCGGCTTGAGATTTTTTATGTTCAATTCATTTTTTCATGTTCTTGTGGTAGGGTTTAGGATTGCTTTGTATGTATGGGCATGCAATGTTTTTAACCTTTGTGTTATTTGAGTATGTTAGGATTATGCACAGTAGACTTAGTATGGGAGAAGAAACCATAAAACTTTAATTTTTGTTTTCTTTTATTTGTATTGTGTATATGGGTTGAGGTAACCCAATTATCTCATTAATTTAATTTATTTTTGCCGATAAAAAAAATTTATAAAGTTCTAATGTCGACCTAGTCATGTTAAAAGAAAAATCTTATTTATAAAGAAGTAGCGTCGGTTAAGCCACACTAAATAATAAAATAAAATTAAAATTTTATTTATATTGGTATAGAGTTTGTTATGTTGATGCCGAGTAATAAAAAAAATTAATTTTTATTTATGAAAGGTAGAGTTGGTCAAACTCATACTAAAAAGTAAACAAAAGTAATTTTAATTTATAATGAAGTAGGGTTGGTCATATTCACGCTAAATATTATAATGAATATGTCCTTAGCAAAGAAAGGAATGTCTCTCACTAATGTACTCATTCTCCCTATGTCTATCTAAATGCAAACTATCAGTAGCATACCTATAAGAACTCATCTTTTAAAAACAATGTTGAAAACACAGAATTTTCTTAAGAAAAAACAAAGAGTTTGAAATGAAATTTCTAAAGAAAAATTAGAGTGGAAGTTGAATTTCGTTCGCAAGTTGTGTGAAATGAATATGTCCTTATAAAAACACTGACCTGAATTTAGTTTGCAAGTTGAAAATACGGTCCTTGTAGTTGTTTTGATGAGTTGGCTATGGTATTAAAGTGTTATGTCTTTGGTCAATCCTACTCAAATTACTCACTGTTTATATTGCATAAGGGGTATCTCTATGTCCTAGCCTATATGTGGATGATTTAATTATTGTAGAAAATAATATTTTAGCCATCAAATTTTTAAAGCTTTCTTAAGTGTTTGTTTTCATATGAAAGACTTTGGAGTCTTAGAATATTTTTTGGAGTTGGAGGTAGCACGTAATCCCAAGAAAATCTGTTTTTGTGAGAAAAATATGCATTGGAAATCATTAAAGACACATGTTTATTAGATGTCAAGCTTGCAAATTTTCAAATTAAATAACATCATAAGATAATATTGGCTTATGGTATATCTCTTGAAGATCTGAAACCCTTTTGAAGACTAATTGAGTGATTATTCTATTTGTTTCTGATTAGACATGATGCTGCTTACTTTGTACACATTTTATCTTGGTTTATGCATAAACTTTATGAAGAACATTGAACATCCTTAAGGATTATTAGATATTTGAAGTATTCTACTTCAATCTTAGAACTACATGATGGTATTATTCGAATTGAGAGTACTACATACTTACAAGACATTAGTTGGGTTATGCTTCTTGATTTTTCTTTAGTATCTTGAAAAACTAAGAAAGAATAAATGGTCTATCACTCTTTTCCAGAGCTTGAATATCGCTCTATGATGACAATTATATGTGAAATAAAATTGCTCAAAGAATTTGTTGGTGATTCAAGAGTTATAGTTCTAATGGGATGTGAATGCATTCTGATAGTCCATCCATATTACATATAGGTCAAAGTTTAGTATTTTATGAAAAAATAAATAATTTTGAAGTTGATTGTCATTTTGTTAATAATAAGAGGAGGACCAACATCATTTATCCCTTGTACCTTCCTACTACAATACAGTTACCAAACATTTTTAAAGGTCTTTTGGAAAAAGAAAAATACAATTTGAGTCTTATTTTTACAAATTAGGTTAATGTTCCAAATTAAGGGGATATTGAAAGTATTAAGATATTATCGTTATAGTTATTTATTATTATTACCGTTTTGCATTATACTTAAAGGGATATATTTTTAGCCTGATAAGCATCAGCTTGATAACTAAATAAGTATGGATTCTCTTCCCCTAAAATTTATCTTTATTAGCTGTTTCAGATTATACTGCGTCAATTTCCTTCAAAATTGAGGGATTGTATTATCTATGCATGTAGCCAACCCTCATAATTGATTCTTCAAGAGCTTTGAATTCGGACCCTTCAGACATACATTTTTATGGTGCGACAAAGTCATAGGACGGGAAAAAAATAACTTAACTAATTCAACTTTATTCAAATAAAAATAGCTGAACTTAATAGAAAAATTGAACTATACTATTTATTAGTTTAAGTTTTGAAAAACTGAATTCATAACTGTTAATTACTCACATAAGTGCACTACACTCTTCTTTTATTTTTCTATTGCTGCAAGCGAAACTGATTCCTATCGGTGACAGTCGATTCTCATGGAGACTCAATATTATCCACACCAGTCATGTAAGTTTTTATTTTACCAGCAATAAAAAATATGAATTGAATATGCTAGCAAATACACCAACAGACAAAATAAAGGATAAATATTCACATTCTACAATAAATTAACAACCGCAAATCCAATCAAAACAAACTTCCGAATAGAATAACAAGAACTTTTACATCAAAGTTTCCACAGTATCGACCTCCGAAACTAAAATCTTAAGAACATGTAAGTGTAACACATCCTTTAACTGAATATTTTTTCTTTTACAATATTATCAAAATTTATTTTTTATATACCTAACTAAACCAATTACAATAAATTACAATAAATTATCCGTCACCGGAATTTTTCATCAATTTAAAATTCGGTTTGGTAGACCCGAATGTTAAATGGATTTTTCGTTTTTTAGTTTAATTTAATTAATTTTTAATTTTCATATTTTGTAAGAATAATACTTTTTTTAAAGAAATTGATATTTGAAAACAATAATATTCTTTTGCAAATTGGTTAATAAATTGTTTAGCATATATTTAATTTACTAATGAAAGTTGTTGATGTTGTGAACAGTTAATTTCTAGCTAAAACTAAATAACAACAATAGTAATAATAAACAAGTAATAGTAATATATATTTTTAAAAGGTTGTTTGTAAAAGAATTACAATTATTAGCGATAATTCAAATTTATTTACAAAGTAAATATAATAAAATTAATTTTTATTTATATGAAATTAATAATAGACTTATAAATATCTAAATATGTTATATTTAGAAACAAAATTGTAAATAAATATAATACTTTTAAGAAAAAGATGTAAAAATATATAAATTTAAGACATATTTTTGTAGTTTCGGATTTAATTTTAGTTACATAAAATAAAAATATATAAAATAATAAAAGTTAATATATTTTACTAATTTTTAGTTAAATAATTAATTTTTAGTTGCATAAATTTAAGTATTAAGATATATTAATATTTTGATTTTGATTTATTGAAATATTATACTTGTTTTCAATAAGATTTCTGAATACAAAACTTATCACGTTGGGTAGGATTTTATAGTTTCCTGTACACTTTTAAAAATTATTTCATTAACACTTTTACATTATAAAAGTTAGATTATTATAATTATATACAATAAAATTAGTGCAATTTATTTAGTTAAAAAATAGTGTATTTTGGTACAGTGCAAATCAATTTCAAAATAGTACAGTTCAGATAAAAAAATATATAGTGTAATTCGATTCAAAATTAGTGTTATCTAATTCAAAAATGGTTCAATAATAGTGTAATTTAGTTCAAAAGAAATGTATTTCAGTTAAAAAATAATGTAGCTCAGTTCAAAAATACTGCAATTAGGAAAACAATTCAACTTATAACAATTTAATTCAGTTCATATTATAGTACAGTTCAATTCAATACAATTTAGTTTAGTTTAGTTTCTTAAAATAAAAAATAGTTCAGTTCAATTCATCTGAACTATTTTTCAGTTCAGTCCAATTCATGTGAACTATGTTTTAGTTCAGTGTAGTGTTTAACAATGCAGTTCAATTCGATTCATTTTGGCCTGTCTTAATTAGAAGGTCTCTGTATAATTTCTTAATTAGGAGGAATAATGCTACATAATGTATGGAATGATTGAATTAACCTCTGTTATCGTTCAATACTTAACTCAAACAAAGCTAATTCGGTAGATAACTAAAATTTTCAAAACAGGAATTCGACAATTGAAAAATGTCCCAAGAAATAATATACTGATTTCACGTTCGATCATGTGCAAATTTAACCGTATAACCAATGTGGAGTACCACTATCATGTGTCTTTGTCACATCAAAACATCAATGTTCCTATCAAACTCAACCTTAAAGTAATAAATATAAACTTTATTAATCAGATAGCATCAACACACACATATTTAGCACGTGACGAGAGCTATTCATGTCCATTCACCGATACTCATTGTCAACAATTGTTGGTAATTTGAACACCTGAACTCGCTTCGAGATGTTTGGTTTTTTCCGATGATGTTTTTATTTCTTTGCTTTTACCCCACAGCACCATGTACAACCCACACACAATAAGCACCGCTCCAATTACACTGAACATTTTCAGATAACCAAATCATCATAAAGTAAACAAGATAATAATAATAAAATGGTAAATTTTCCTAAGCAAGGTTTAAAGAATTGTGTACCTTCCTAGATATAGGTTTTCTTCCAACAGCAAAGGAGCAAAAAAAGCCACAATGACAAGTGAGAGAGGGTTGAAAACAGATGCATACAATGGACCTTTAACCCCTACACACCAAGCAGTGACAATAACAACAACTCCAGATACCACAATTCCCTGCCACACCATTTTTGTCTCTTAATAATTAGTTATTGGAATATATTCAAATGATATAAATAAGAAATTAGCATATGTTTATATATATATATACAGAGAAAGCCGCAGTTAGAAGCCTGATACTCCAACCCAACCTCCATTGGCTCCAATCCTTCTCAACACATAGAGCAAACACTGTGGCTTGTATTGCCCCCATTAAGCTCATCAATGCACTACTTGAGAAATGGCTTGGATATTCTTTGTTCATCTTTGTCTGCATCATACACTAATCAATCACCAAATAAAACCACAATTTACTCATTTATGTACTGAAATAACAGGTTTCTGACCTGAATGATGAGCCAAGATGAAAAACTTACAACACTTCCAAGACCACATAAAACACCCACCCATCTTCTTCCAGAATCAAGGTTCGATGATCCTAGGTGACCCTTTTGATTTTTATGTAAGAGAGTAGTGTGGAAGGTCCAGATCTTAATTTCTGTCCCTCTGTAAAATGTCAACACCATTGACCCAACAATTCCTATTATTGGTCCCAACACCTTCACCCTCCCTGAGGTTGTTCGCAAACTTAACTTTTCCAACCTAAAAAAGAATTCATGCAATAGTTATACAGGAAAAAAAGTGTTACTCTCATTGCTTCTGGATAAAACGTACCCGAACAAAACGGAGAAGATAAAAGTAACCAGAGGAACGAGATTATAAAGGGAAGTAGCAAATGTTGCTGATACCCAAGCCAAACCGATGAAATAAAGATTTTGCGCTAAAGTGCCCCTGTTCAATTGTCAAAATCCCTTCAGTTAATGATTATCCATTACAAGGAAAATTAAGGGATGAAAGAGGGAAGAATCAACAGGCATGCATACCCAAATAGACCGGAAAAAAATGCCATGAAAAGCACCCTCCATGTCAACTTTGGCCTCTTTCTGTTTTAAACATCATGTAGAAAGGAAAAAAAAAAAAACAGCTTTCCAAATTAAAAGAAGAAGTTAAATGTGTCCTATGTGAAGGGGATTTTAAATGCATACCTTTCTATAAGAAGAGCAAGAGAAAGAGAGAAAGCAGCTCCGAAAATGTGACGGTAGGAAGTGAGGACCATAATGTTCATTCCATCATTTATGGCCAACTTATAAAGCACGTTCACAGCAGCGGTTGCAACCTGCGACAGCACCATTAGCGACGCAGGCTTCAGCTCTTGCGCTACTTTCCTATCATATTTCATCTTTCCTGAGCTGCTGCAATAGTTTGAGCTTGTTAAAGAGCAAAATATATAAAGAGGTTATGTTCCACCCCAACCAACGCACAGAGGCAATCAAACATTCTGGGATTAATTATTTCTATATTAACAAAGTGCTAGGATTTTTTTTTTATCAACAAAAAAAGAATTCAATAAATTATGCACGACATAGGTAGACCTCTAGATACAATGCAAAGCTAAGTGCAAATTACAAAAAAAGAAAAAAAGAAAAAAGACCACCATCACATGAAAAGAGGGTTCATTATCAACTAAAAATTAGATATCCCTCAATTTGGACCTAAAAAAACCACAACAAAGAAATGAGTGTTATGAAATAAGGCTAATAATAGAAAGAAGAAGAAAAAGAAAAAGAAAAAGAGAGAATGAAGAACAATTTTTCTATATGTGATTTTTTCAATGAAAATATCCATATTTATAGATACAAAAGACGATCCAAAAGATACAACTCAAGGGTTACAATACTTAATGCAAACAGATACAACTCAAGGGTTACAATACTTAGTGCAAACAATTTAAATAACACAAATAGTAATCAATCATGAGTTTCTATCACTGATTCGATAGATATTCATTAATTTCATAATACTTCCCCTTATTGATGAGAGAATGTGTCTTGCTAAAATCTCACTAGAAAAAATCCTTTGGGATAAAACCTAGTGAAGGAAAAAGAGTATCTTTATTCTTCAATATAATATTATTTGTCACATCTTCTACTTCTCTCCCTCATGTAAACTTACATCATTAAGATGACATAGTCCAATTTTGTGAACCAATTATTCAAAGGTTTTCCTTGGCAAAGATTTTATAAATAAATCTTTAATGTATCCTTCTTTCAATTGAGAAATATATGCATACTATTGTCTTCATATATGGTTATTGATTTCATTTTTCTTGATGCTAGGCCTCAAGTTTGTCGGATATGTTGAATTATAGACCTTAATCAAACACATTCACGACTTGTCTCGTGTAATGCTAAAAGTTATGCATTTGATGATGTAACTGTTATGGTTTGTTTCACAAACTACCATGAAATTTTTGTGCCACTACATGTGAACAAATATCATGTTTTTCATCGACCATTGTGCGAATCTGATAAATAACCTACATCTGCATAACCCATTAGATCTAGTTTTGAATCATTTCGATAAAATAAGTTCATATTCATAGTGCCTTTAAGATAAAAAAGTATATGTTTTATTCCAAACTAGTGTCTTCTTATAGGTGAATAACTATATCTTGCTAACAAATTTGCAACAAATGTTATATCAGGTCGATTATAACTAACAAGATACATTAGTTTTCCTATAACACTAAGATATGGTACTTTCGAACCAAGAAGTTATTCATCTTTTCTTAAGGTCTAAAAGGGTCTTTATCAACATCTAACAACCTTATAATCATTGAGGTGCATAATGAATGTGACTTGTCCATATGGAACCTTTTATGTACCTTCATTATATAAGCTTCTTGATGTACAAAATCACCTTTATTTAACTACATCCAATACTAGTATATGTCTCTTCATATATCAATACTAGATTTTTTAGAAAAACCTTGAGCCACTAACCATGTTTTTCTAAGAATTTCATCATTCTTATTTTGTTTTCGCGCAAAAATTCATTTGTACCTAAGGGAACCCTTAGGTGTGCAAACTATATGTCCAAAAACCTTTTTGTTTAGCAAGAAAATATAATTATGTTCTTATTGCATATTTTCATTTTAGCCAATCATTTTTTTATCGACAGTCTGCAATGATCATTGGTTCTTGATCCTCATTGTCACTCATAATACTCATTGCTATATCATATGCAAAAGTATAGTCAATGTTTACTTCGTTTTTGGTTCCATATTATTTTATTCTTGACTTAATTTATTGAGATCTCATCATTTTCAACAATCTCAGATACTTGAGGTTCTTCTAGAGCCGAATAATTAATTATGTCAAGTAAATCTTTTGGGATTTCCACCTTTTCGATTGGTCATCTCACATTTTAGCTTATTTTTCAAAAAATTAAATTGTAAATAAGTCTCATGTTGATAGTTCAAGATATTTTATTATTCATGAAAAATTGTATCCCAAATACAATCTCAATCATATCTGAGGACCCAACATAGTCCTTTTTGATGGGGACAACTAAACATATACACCACACTAAAAAATTCTTAAATGGAAAATGTTAGGTTACTAACCAAAAACCAATTACATAATAGAGTATTTGTGATAATTTGTTGGCTTGATTGAAATCAATACTACAACATGCAAAATTACATATCCCCAAGTAGCCATTGGAAGATTAGCTCTCATTAGTAATGATCTTGCAACCAATTTTATATGTTTTATTAATGATTTCGCGAGTCCATTTTGAGTATGAAGATGTGTTACTTATAAAATTCGGGAAAATTAAATAAATAAATAAATATTTATTTAATAAATGCGAGGGCGAGAATCCCTAAGTTAATTAATGTGGAGAGAGAAGGCAAGGAATAGTAATAGCTTAAGTGGTTGAGAGTATTTGGTTATTATGAGAGAATTTGGGTTTGAGTCCTGTGTATGCTATTATTGTTTTAAATTGTTTTATGTGGAGTTATGAACATGTGATTAGAGGTAAAATGGACATGGACACATAGATTATCAAGAAACACGAATTGGATTGATGGTTGCGCAGCATGTGCTTGGTAATTGGGAGGTTGTGAGTGAATAATGGAGAGAGGTTAGGAGAGTTGCAATTTGTGTTTTCAAACTAATATATGTTTTTGTGTGAAGTGCTTTTGCGTAGTGCCTATCTCTGCCCCATTTTTCCATTGTTTCGCGTTTTCTAGGTTTTTTCCAGAAACCGTTTGGCGACATTGAAGACCAACTAGACAACTCATGCTTCCAAAACCCATTTTCTAGGTTTTTTTATGAAGCGCCTTGCAGTTGTGTGTTGTCCGCTAGGCGATACGAACTAGATTGCCTAGTTTGCTTAGGGTTTTCTGTGATGGTTGGGAAGCTTGAATTGAATCCATATATATGATCGTGTAAATTTTGATGTGATTGAATGTCTACGAGTGAATTTCTTGATGATAATTGTATGAGTAGTAGCATGAATGGGGTGAGAGTTCATGATTGCAACTCATGATTGATTGGAAATTAATATGCTATGTGATAACTGTGGTAAGAAAGGATTGTTGATTTAAATTGAATATGAATAAAAGCGGGAAACCCAATTGTATAATTTTATGGTGGAATTGCATGAATAGGGGTGGATATTGAGACCTTAGGGTTCACGCAGGTGCTTGAAAATCTTAGATTTTCCCAAAATTTGCATGCACCGCTTGGCGGTACTTGAACTAGCACCAGGCGACACAATAGTGCAAATGTGCACTCTGATTCTGCTTCGCGTTGGGTGCATTGGGGGTTATTTGGAATTTGTTGTGAAAAATTCTAATTATTTGGCTAAGGATGTTGGGAAGGAATATATGTATGCATTATGTGTACCTAAGAATGAGCATATGATAATTGGAAAGTATAAGGGAGTAAAAAAGGATGTTTTATCTTGATTGTGGTGTTGTACAAAGTCGCTTTTGGAGGATTTCCTTTTAGTATGCAAATTGTTTGTTGAATAGAAATCATTATGGCATGCTTAATTGGTAAGATAAAAATGTGTAAGATAATCTTATGCAATCCTAAGTGAGGGGGCAATGAATTCATGATGTGTAGGATTGTATGATTGAGCAAGATCTTGATGTTATTTTATGCATTTTTGGTGTTTTGAACTGCTTGTGGGGTAACTGGGTTCTTAGAACCAGTCCTAAAGTACCAAAACTAGTAGCAGCGACACTACTGGTATGATGCTTGGTGGCACGGGGCGAGCCGCCATGCGATAAGGGGAAACTAAGGAAGCCCTAGAATGTGCAGCGCCTGGCAGCAAGGAGTGTTCCGATAGGCGATAGAGGCCAAGATAGACGCTCTGGAAAGCGCATGGCACCTGGCGGCGTGAGGTGGCTGCTTGTAAGACCCACCAAATTTAAATAATTAAATAATAATTATTTAATAAATACAGGTAGGGGAAAAATTTATGACAATTATTGTTAACTTTTATGATGTGGAAAAGTACTATCTCAAGTGGTTAAGAGTACTCTAATTGTGTGAGAGGACTTGGGTTTGAGTCATGTGTGTGCCAATTTTGTATGTTATTTAATTTTTATTCTTTTCTTATGATATGTTTAGGAGTGGTAAGAAAGTATAAAATTCTATATTTTTAAAGGTTATCATAAAACAAGAATTGGTTGAATTGGTTGTGTAATTGCTCTGTGGTTGAATAGTCATGGGTTCAAACCTTGATAGAGCCATAAGTTCTTTTTGCTAATGTTACTTGCGGAAGCAAGCCATTGTTGGTCAAGATTGTGCTTGATGTGTAGGACTTTTCCATTCCCAAAATTTCTCGCGTTTCTGGCCATATTAACATCAATTCTATAAAACAATACTGGGATTGAAGTGCTTGGGAATTAGGGCTGAGCAGAAAAAAAAAATCTCATCACCAATGAGGTGATCAATGCTTCCATCAAGTTTAACAAAGTAAAAAACAATATCAAATGACATATACTTGGCCATAATCAAAATCACCATCTTCGTAAGAAAAATGTGTTTCTATGTTTTTTCATAGCTTAGTTGGTTAGAGTGTTTGTTTTGAATATAGATATAAATATTATAGGTTGCTTTCATAGCTCAGTTGGTTAGAGCACCCGTTTAGTAAGCGGGAGGTCTTATACGATACATGTATAGATACGTGATATATGAACAATGAAAAATGTACAATAATTCTTACAAACATAATAAATATATGATTGTTAATGTGTCAATCCAAATTTTCTAATTAGAGACCAATTATTTTGGTAGTCAAAACCTTCTAGCTAATGTTAGTGACCAATTTAAAAATCAATTCATCATTGAAACTATTTTAATTATCAATTTAGAGATCGATTATAATTTTTTGAAACTATTTTAGTTGTCAATTTGGTCACTATGTAGTGACTAATTATTTGTTGTCACTAAAGTTGGTCACTATTCAAAGATTTTATTGTAGTGTACTACTACTTTATAAATTAGATACTTCATTGATAAGTATCGTTAAAGTATCCTAAAGTATCAGACATGATAAGTGTCGGATACAGATACGTGACCCAAGTTGAAGTATTGGTGCATCATAGAAGAGTACCTTTCTTCACTCTACTCCCCTATTCTAATTTTTAACTTTTAATTAATTTAAAACTCCTTTAATATTTTATTTCTACCTAAAATATTTTAATGGTATTTATTTTACTTTCAATTGATACTCATATTTTTGTTTATTAGACATTTAAAAATACATATTAGGTATTAATTATTAATTGTATTTTATATCTTATCATATTTTTATTCAAATGTGAACTAACATAAAAATAATTATTGTTAAATGGAAATAAGAAATTTAAAATAAAGACAAAAAATTAGCATACATAATGTGATTCAAAAAATAATTAAATATAAAAAAAAAACCTACCATTAGTTAATATTGATGTATTGAAATGTATTGAACATACTTATGAAATAGTAAAATAAATATTATAGACAGTACAATAATTAAATTAAATTTCATATTATTAAAATAGTAACTTGTTTTCATCATTGTTAATATAATATTTAGTAAAATATTAAAAATAAGAAACTTTCATAAATAAAAATAGCAAAGGAATGTGTTATGAAAAGATAAAATAATAAAATTATTTTTTTATTTATTTATTATATATATATATATATATATATTTGATAGTATGTATTCATCAAAATTCCACATTAAGCAATATACCTAACAAAGCACAAAAAAGTACTATAAAAGTAAAAAGTTATTATTGAAGTTGTCACCATAACTTAATAACTTAATAGATTATGAGAAACTTTGATACTTGTGTGTCATTTGAAACTTTGACATTTTTGTTAGAAAAATTTATGATAAAAATTTGAAGTTTTGTCCACTAAAAATTACACAAAAAGGATTTTAATTACAGTTTTGCTTACAAAGAATGGTACAATAAGAGTTTGCATAGAAAAATTTACGGTTTTTTTTCCAAAACCATTGCACGTTGAATATTCCCAACATATTAAAAGCAAAATATGAGTTGTGTTTCAAATTACTAAACATATTTCTTTACCAAATAATATTAGGACGTCATACAAATCAAAATAGTTAGAAACTAGAATCACATGTAAAACATATATTTTTAAGCATCGCTACTTTACTTTCCTTTAATGTCTTTTAAACATATGTTGAGTATCCATTGTGATTGATGTGTCAAAAAAAATTTTCAGTCTTCGAGTTATATGTAACGATTAAAAGAAAGACAGATCAACTGGTTTTTTCTCTTTCTTCTTACTACTTTCATGTCTTCTAAACATATTTGATATGACAATATCCTTGTTAAGATGTATCAATGAAAAAGAAAACATAAAGTAGGAAATGGAAATAACAAATCAGAAAATAAAGACACCTAATTGATCATTTGTAGAGAGCAGTTGAAAAAGGCTACATCTCTAATTGTGGAACAACACCAATCTAGCCAAAGCAAGAGCATTTACCTGGATCTTACGAAAGTTTCAGTCATGAATAAATGGAAGATACGAATACAAATCATTTTCTTCACCTAAAGACAAAGAAACCAAATGTACTTGATTCCAAGACATTTATTTTGTCGTTTATTAAAAAATGTAGTTGATCTATATTTCGATTAGAATATTTAAAAAAAAATTATATTATGACTCTCATCTTTTGACTCTCATTCTTTATTTATTTTCTGACGTGTTTTAGTGTGGGTCATTGATTCTTTCAAAATAAAAAAATGTGGTGCATTAATCAATGACTCACACTAAGTCACATCAAGAATAGAGAATGAGAATAAAAGAAAAGGAATTTCATCGTCTATTTTCAATATATCCATTTTATAATTATTTTTTATTGGATAAAATTGTGTGTCTATTTCTTTTGGATGAAATTAACATGAAATTTCACAAAAAAATAATAAATAAAATAGAACAGATGTATACTAAAAAATATCAGCTAATATTTTGCTAGCATCGTTCTTTGACTTGGCTCAACAAATTAAGGTAAAATTGCTTCCTACATATAATTGTATGACCTATACAAAACATTGTTTCAATTACTTACATAAACAATTATTTACCTAATCATTAAAATAAAAAAATCAACCAGTCAGAGTTATCAATAGAAGATTTATAATCCCAAATTAAACTTTAATTTGAAGAATGAGAAATTTGTTGAGTGGTTCATGTGCCAACACTGCTTTGCAATCCACCAGGAGTTTTAACAAGACAATACTGGATTTAACCCTTGTAAGAATGAAAAGCCAGAGCTGCTTGTGTTGAAGAGTAAGGGTGTGTCATTAAATTAATCGAATAATGTAAAATAAAGTATTATAATAATTATTAATAGACAATATTACGTACATAGAAAGTTAGAAAAGGACCCAAAAACCGCATACTATGTTTCTTTCTATGTAATTGTGAAAAAGACGTGGTTCTTTTAGGTTTTTTACTACAACCATGGCCCGTGGTTTTCGAGTTTGAAGTATTTTGCAAAGGTTACAATTAACCATTTGCTAAATATTAACCCTTAAGCATGGGAATTTAAAGTAATAGGGGACATTGGTCTCCTCAAAATTTTGCGAGCCAATCACGAAATCCAAAAGAAAGAAGAAAATGAGCCTTTATAAACCCTTTTTGATGAAGAATTAGCAATAATAAAAATCCTTTAACCTTTCTGAAAGCCTGTATTTAGAGGGAGGACAATCAAGTAAACTTGATTCATTCTCCCTAAACCCTAAATTTGGTTCATTCTCCCGACCAAATATTAAACATGGGAAACTGTGGTAGCAATCCTAAGACCGATGAGGGTCCTTTGGACATTCCTAAGCCTGTGACCCGAGAGGTTCAGCTTGAAAATAAGGAGAGTGAAGCAAATGTTGACACCAAGACTGAGGAAACCCTAACTGACGCAGAGAATAAGTCTCTAAGAACCTTGCTTGATGAGGTATCACATTTTTTCTTCAAATTTCAATCTACATTTCAATTCAGTTTGATTAAATTTTTAACTATATTTCTTTTAGTTTTCCGATGTTTTTAATTATTTAAGCCAACATAATACATTTTAGGAAACAAATTTGTTTACACCAAAAACACCACTTGACAATTAATTCACCACTTTCAAGAGTATTATAGTCAGTAAAAATGATTTTTTGTATTTATAAAAAAATAAAAAAATAAATAATGAATATGAAGTAGATGTAATAATTTATTGGGTATCACAATAATAGGTCAACATTTTAAGATTTTTTTTCTTTTCCTTTTGACTTGGACACACCCTTTATAACAATTTAGTTATCTACACTTTTATTTAGCTTTAAATGCTGTGAAAAAGGAGAATATTTTTAGTAATCTACCCTTCACGACAAATCATGCCTTTGTTTTTAATGAGTAGTTTCTAAACTATTTAAATGGTTATCTAAATCTAACGAATTTAACAGTTAATTCTAAACTGTTTTATTTTTAAACTGTAATAATATTATGAGTGATTTGAATTTTGATATACTTAAAAATTAAATAACTATGTTATTATTATTTAAAGAACTAAATTAAATACACTTGATATATATAAAAATAGGAAGCCGGTAATTTAGCCTATTAATAATTGTGAGGTTGTATTGGCAGAAAGAAAAAGAGGCACAGAAGACAGAGGAAGTAAAGGCTGAAGCAAAGGCAGAAGAAGCTCAAAGTGGGGTGGCAAAGGTTGAAGAAGAGAAGCCAAAAGCAGAAGTGACAAAGATTGAGGCCTAAAGATGAACAATAGCGTGCATGCTTGCCTTATATTTTTAATACACAAATTTCTTCTCTTTATGTTCAATGGTCAACAAAAATTCACTACATCTTTTGTCTAAATTGGCCATATGGATTTTGGCTTCTTCGTTTAATATAAAAAAAATTAAAAATAAATAAGGTTTACGTGGATTAAGTTGGCGTTAACCTTATTTATTTTTAATATTTTTTTTTATTTAAATTGGTGTCAATTTAGTGGACGCTAAATAAGATTATCGTTAGTCTCAGGTTAGCCCACATTATTAGTGTTTGTCAGCAGTGGTCGATGCTACTATTTTAGCTTCCACCTTTTGAGTGTTTCTATCTTTTCATACGCAAAGTCGACACTTTGGCGTTGGTTTTTCTTTAGTTGTATTGGCTTTTGGCCGACTCTAATATTAATTTTCTTGTAGTGACATGGATAAATTTTTTTGTATCTTCTCTTTTACTTGTCAATTAGAATCATGATATTTTAGCTCCTATAAAACCTTAACCAAAATGAAATGATTTTACCACTCAATTATCCTACATTTTAACTAGTTTTTAGCTTCAAAGATAAATTTTCTCTTACTTGAACTTGACGAGGTTTCAAGATATGATCTAAATTTGGTATATACTTCCTTAGTTGACATACATAGTAGACATGTAGGTAGAGAAGTAGGTAGAGAAATCTCATAAATTATTAGACTTACTCTTCTAACATTTAATAAGAAGACACTAAATTTTAGAGTAAACCTTTTTTAAAATAGCCCATCTAACACTTTTAAAGTATGTAGCTTGAGCACACCATCTTTCATTTGTATAAGATTTTTAACAACTCAAGGTCTTCATCTTTTCATATATCTACACAATTTTCTCAATACTTTATTGTAACAATTTAAGTCTTACCAAAACATGTTATCCATCATGGTGACAACAAAGATGAGTTTGAAAATTTCTTCCATATCATGACTCATAGGTTGTCATCCTAATGCTAGCCAGATAACTCCTATTATATAACTCCTATTATATAAGTGAAGCCCACGAATGTTAGTTTAAAATCAATAACATAAGTTTAATCACTAGTGCAGAATGAACTTTTTCCAGCGTCCAATATGCATCGGTTCAGGCGCAAACAAGGCATATGAAGACGTGGTAGCACTTTTGTAATTTTCTTGAACTTTTATGTCTCGGTTGTACATAGAACCGAGGCATAAACCTCCCAAAAATTTTTATCTTTCCCGCTACTTTGATATTTTTAAACAAGTGGCGGGCTTTTATGCCTCGGGTCACATCTAACTGAGGCATATAAATGTTTATGCCTCGGGTCTCCTATAACCGAGACAGATAGATGTTTATGCCTCGGGTCTCTTATAACTGAGGCATATTTAATTGCTTTTCGAGTGAAATATGCCTCGGGTTGTATGTAACCGAGGCAGATATATGTTTATGCCTCGATTTAAAATCAACTGAAGCAATAAGTCTTCTTAGGGTTAAAAAGAAATCGCGCTACTGTTCTTCTTCTTCGCACGAGCAACTACAATTTTTTCTCTCTTTCATTTCCGAACGCCAGTTTCGTTGTAGAACGCTACTATTCCTTCGTTGGAGTTTCGTTGCAGCACGCAAAGGTTCTTTCATTGCTCCACCACCGGTCTGTCATCACACACCATTATCGTCGTCGTAGAGCTTGCAAAGTCGCCATTGTTGTCGTTCAATCTCGCTTTTGGTACGTGCTTATCCTTTTTCTAATTATGAAACCCTTCTATGTGTTGAATGTGCGATTTGGCTCACGGTGGTTCGGCTGTTGGCGGTTTAACATTTTCCCTTTTGATATAGTGGTGAAGGGAGGCTGTTTTGTGTCGCCGACGAGATGACTGGAGGTGTTGTGAAGCTGTTTCGGCGTGATGCGATGGTCGAAGATGGTGGTGACGGCACATTGGCGGCATTTAGGGTTTAAATGGTGGCTAGGGTTTCTGATTTGGGGGAATGTTGATGATGATGATGTGGCACACTGTGGTTGGTGCATATACGTGTACAAGGATCATGGCCACGTGTCTTGCTGTTATTGGATCAGAAAGTTTTTTTTTTTTAAATTCGTGATACACATTAGGCCTCGGTTCCCTCCAGAACCGAGGCAGTAACCCTCGCATATGCATCGGTTCATAACCGAGGCATAAATAGATCATTTTTTACCTCGTCAGTATATGCCTCAGGTGTGAAACCGAAGCCAAAAGGTCAAAATAACCGCGATCAAATCCCTCTCCTGCACTAGTGAATATAGGTGAAAGGGTGGCTTTTAAAGACGAAAAGCATGAATCCTAAGCAATGTACAAGATACAATTTATAGATAAACATATACAACTTATTCTGTTGTACAAACTATACGTAAAAGGACAGAGATATCCTTACAAGCTTTATAAGTGTCCTACACGTCCCGTCTATGTTGTCTTGATGATTCTTTTCGTTTATGGTGTATTTGACCGAGCTCTTGAGGGGGTGTCCCTTGTGCTTGTAAAAACACTTCAACACTCAAGTCAACAAAATTTAAGAACTATAAACATGTGACAAATAAGTGATCATTTTAAACCTCGTGAATAGTGTCTATTTGTAGTATTCCATTAAGATTTTTTATCTCAATGGGTCTAGATTAAATAGGTTCATCATTTCTTAATATCTTATTAGTGTTCTTTACACTATTTTATTAAGATAATCTTGTTTAGGTGGATAAACCTATATTGATTCGTATGACTAATATCATCTCTATTCTTTCAATACATTGATAAACAAAGAAGAAAGTATAATCCATAAGAAATTATTCATATTAGAATATGGGAATATGAGTGTGTGTGTGTGTGTGTGTGTGTGTGCGTGTGTTTTGGTGTGTGTGTTTGTGTCTGTGTGTGTCTATGTCTATGTCTGTGCATCTGTGTGTGTGTGTGTGTGTCTATGTCTGTGTGTGTGTTTGTGTGTCTATGTCTATTTCTGTGTGTGTGTGTCTGTCTGTCTGTCTGTGTTTGTGTGTGTGTGTGTGTTTATGGCTATGTGTGTGAGTGTCTATGTGTGTGTGTCTGTCTGTGTCTGTGTTTATGTGTGTGTGTGAAGAATATATCTTTATGAAAATGTTGGATTTACTAATTAACCACATTTGTCCATCATTAAATTTCATCAGTAAAGTAGCAGCACATTTCTCACTTTGGGTCTAATCGTTGGCAGTAAAATTTGTTGGTAATTATATATCTTAAAATACATAGGTAATTTTATATTTCTTATTACCGACCAATGTTTTCATTAAAAAGTCCGTCGATGAAAATGACAATTTTTTTACCAAGTCTGATGAGATTTTTCATACATTAAGTGGAGATGGGTGAGAGTAATAAGAGAAGAAGGAGGAGGAATTGAAAGCAACAGGCACCACGATGACGATAATGCAGGGGGAGGATGGTGAGGAGGGGAGGAGGAACAAGAAGAATAAAAAAAAAGAAAAAAAGAAATAATCAATTGCGATATTTATTGACAAATTTTACACCAACAACCAAATTGCGTTGATAATTATTAACAAATATTTATTGACGGATTTAAATCATCAAAAATTACCGATGATTTTTTACTAATGAATTTGTGGTCCTCAATAATTATATTTTCTAATCCACTGATAAATTTGTCAACGAGAATTTTATCAATGATTTTTTCTATCATCTATAATTTATCCATAAACTTGAAATTTTGATGGATATTTTTGTTTTCAACTAATGTTTTTGTTATAAATTAACGATTTTCTTATGATGTAATATTTAAACAAAAATATTTTTCTTTTTACATTAAATTCTTTATGATATTATATTTTTTTTACTGTAAATTTTAAATTTCTATAAATAATTTAATTATGGATATGTGGAACATATAGATTATCATCTCCCATTACTAACTAATAAACAAATGTTAGATTCATTATTTTATCGTAACATTTTGAACAGTATTGTTAGAGCTATAAAGTCTAATTCATTATTTACATGAATGCATTTTCCAACCCCAATATTATATATGGTGGTGGCTGAACCTCGTTTGTTGCATAGTGTGTGTCGTTTATTTTCTTTCTACTGTTGAGAGTTTATTGAGCTTTAGGTGCTTCTTCCTGCACCTCCATGTTTTTCTTTCTACATCTCCATACAAGTGCTACTCCCCAAACTACCTCTAATGAAAAATATAGGAAAAATCACTACACCTCCTTATTTTTAATATATTTTGTACTGAATATTCTAAAAGAAAATTTTGGATGTAAAAATACAACATTTAATCCGGAATATAAGAAAGAAATTTCCAGAGTAAGTATTCTGAAAGATATTTCTGAATCTGAAATTACTTTCCAAAGCACTTTTTTCAAAAAAATAAAAATTATATTTTGGAATATTCAATTGAAAGAAACAATTTCTGGAATGAGTGTTCCAGAAACCTTTATTCCTATTTTGAAATATACTCCTGAGTTCTGGATCTGAAAATATCTTTAAAATAGTTATTCATGAATATAAAAAAGAGTTTCAGAACAAACGTCCGGAAAGGCATTTTCCAAATTTAGAGATCATTATAAATTTTTGAGACTATTCTAGTTATCGATCACTTTTAATTTATAAATCGATTATTATAACAATTAATTATTTTTTATTATTAAAATTAATTATTATTCAAAAAAAAATTGTAATAATATTTCTTTTTAAGAATTTTAATTTTTTAGTATATGTTACTTCTCGTCTTTCATCTTTATCTTAGTTTAGTCTAATATGTTCACAATTGATCCTCATAAGTGATGAAGATTTTTTAAGTGATAAACTTCACCATTGAAGGTTATCGTTTGAAAATTTATAAACCAAACAAATTTTATAGAACTTTAAATGACTTTTTTTCCTCTCTCCATCCCAATTTTCAAATCCGACCCTTTTCTTTTCATACCTTGGCTCAATGTCACCTGAAGGGTTACTTCGCAAAAGGTATACTTTTTCTTAATCAAGAAAAAAATTCTAAAACATGTGAGCACCACAATTAGAATCAATCATTTTTCACATATTAAAACTTTATATAAAGCAAGTGAAAGAAAACACAAAAATGGGAGAATATATCAGCAGTGACGGATATTCAACCAATATTTTAGAGTGTCAAAATTTTTATTAAATTATTCTTTTGGTCCATTTTTTTTATCTAAAAATATTAAATTGATCTTCTAGTTTTTTCTAATCTCAATTTGATCTCGATTTTTTAAAAATTGATTCAATTTGGTCATTTTCGTTTAATTTTTTGAAGTGGAACAAGAATCTTCCATCAAAACTGACACTAAGATTATATGAGTTATACCAACAAAACAAATTATCCTTATTCACAGCTTCAATTTTAGTAAGAAAACCTTGATTTGATTTAGGAAAGTTAACAAAAAAAAGACCAAATTACATAATTTTCTTAAAAACCATGATCAAATTAAGACTAAAGAAAACTAGACAACTAACTTCATTTTTTTAACGAAAATAGGAACTAAAAGAGTAATTCCAAAATTTGTATATAAACTAGTAAAAATATTGTATTTAATTTTTTTATGATAATAAAAAGTAATAAAGTTATAATTATTTTTATTATTATAATTATAAAATAAATACAATTTTTTTTTATAATTTTAATGTAATTAATTTTCATTTATAATGATTAAGTTTAAAAAAACAGTCAAATAAAATAAATGGTTAAATTAAATAAATGATATAATATTAATAAAATAATTATTTTATTTTTAAAAATATTTAAAATTTAAAATTGAAAATATGAAAAAAAAACTTTTCCTTTATATATAGATATAAATGTATACAAAAAATTAGATTATCAAATATATAAAATATATTAAAAATATTAAATTTTTAAAATATATATTTAAAATTATATATTAATTAAATTTTTGTCCCTTCAAAGGTGTATATCGGTACCCACTAAGCAAATTGAAATTGTGGAAAGAATCATAAAAGATACAAAAGAAAACAACATTCCACCAAATTTCTTTTCTAAATATATGAGATATATTGACATTTTGGATTAAAAAATGTTAATTATTTCCTAAAAGAATAAAAGATCATATAAAACATTCTAATAAAAGTTTTCTTGATAATGGAAGAATGAGTGTGCATTTGAAGCTTACTTAATTTGAGTCCAAATAATTATTACATGTATGACAACAAAAAACAAGTATATGAAGTGAATTTATATAGCTTAAAAAATGAGGCTAATGATAAAATTTGAAAATGAATTAATATATTATTTAAAATATAAAAGAAGTTTTTTAAGATAGGGGAATATGTGATTGGCCAATTCGGTAAATTTTTAATTTCCTTTCAAAATTTCAAGGATCTTTCTCCTTTCTTTTCACATAGAATGATAAATAAACTTATTACTTGTTTTAATTATATAAATAATATATTTTAGATAATTTTGTTAAGATATATAATTTTATGATTTTATATAATATTACATAATTTAAAATACTATTATTTAGATCATGAAAAATATAATACATACAATTTTAATATATATATATATATATATATATATATATATATATAATTTTATATTTTTTTAATCAAGTTTACTGAATAATGTATTTTAGATAGTTTTTAGTTTAAATTTTATAGATGGGTAGTAATATTGTATCAGCAGGTTGTAACATTATGTCGATCTCCATTCAATTATTAGTTATTTTGTTTCATATTTAATTGTTCCTGAGATACGAAAATTATGTTATGATAGTAAAAAATAGTTTATAAAATTTCATATTTATATGTTTAAATATTTATTTGTTTAAGTTCTTTTTGCAAGGTTTTAACAAATGTTTATGGATATTTTTTAATTTTTCAATCTTATCTTTTCTGAAATGATTAGGTAGATTTTTTGATTGGTTCAAAGAGATTTGAGAACAAGTGAACAATAATTTATGTAACAAAAAATGCATTATTAATTAAGAACATTATCATTTTTACTCTCGAGAATCATTCTATTAACAGATCAATAACATAAAAACAAGGAACATAAGAATATAATGTGAAAATCTCAAATATAGAGAAAAAACCACGATTGTAGAGAATAATCACTATGTGCAAATTTGTACAACACACTAAAAACACTCTCCAACTTTTGATTCCAAGTACACCCACACTCTCTAGAACTACACCTCACAACACTCTACTACAAAAGAATAAGAAAAGTCAAACACTAGCTCAAGTGTCTTTGACTTGGGGCAAGGAACATCATGAACTTAGAGCCCATTATATAGTCACTAACACTCACACCCTAGGTTATCCTAGGTGATGTGAGACTTTTCAAGATGTATTATTTTCATCCGCCCAACATTTCTATTGTTGTGGGTTGCACAATTGTCTTGTAGTGGAAGCCAAGTGGGCTGAGTCACAATCCAAAAGTGAAATTCCTAGTGAGACAATTGCTTAAGGGAAAATTGTTGCAGGTGGCATTAATTGTCTTGTGGCAAAGACCAAGTGGACTGGGTCACAATCGAATCGTGACGCTTAGGCTATTACACTCTTAAGTAAAAAGAGTTGTGCCTTGACTAAGGGCTATAGCTTTTGGCCTAGTGGTAATCAATTATGAGTAAATGTTAGTAAGTCAATGGGCATCAATTAATTTCATAACACCCCCCTTGAGTGTCCATTGATAAAAGAATGTGTCTCGTTAAAATCTTACTAGGAAAAACCCTTCGGGATAAAACCTAATGAAAGAAAAAGAGTTTATCATTTTTTATTCTTCGATATAATATTATTCATCACATCTTCTATTTCTCCCCCTCATGTAACCTTACATAACTAATATGACAGAGTACCATCTTGTGGACCAAACGCTCAAAGGTTCTCCTTGGCAAAGACTTTGTAAATAAATTTGCTAGATTTTCACATGAATGAATCTTTTGGATTTATATATAACCATTTATTTGAAGATCATGAGTGAAATTTTTTTTGGAAGAATATGTTTTTGTTCTGTCACCTTTAATATATCTTTCAATTGAAAAATACATGTATTATTGTTTTCATATATGGTTGTTGATTCCATTTCTCTCGATGATAGACCACAAGTTTGTCGCACATGTTGAATTATAAACATTAACCAAACACATTCATGACTTGCCTCATGTAATGTTAAAATTTCTGCATGATTTGACAATGTAATCGTTATGGTTTGTTTCACAGATCGTTGTGAAATTGTTCTGCCACTACATGTGAACAAATATCTTTTTTTTTTGTGATTTACCATTGTGAGGATCTGATAAATAAACCTACATTTGCATAACCCATTAGATATGATTATGAATCATTTGGATAAAATAAGAACATATGCATAGTGCCTTTAAGATAATGAAGTATATGTTTTATTTAGATCAATGTCTTCTTGTAGGTGAAGAACTATATCTTACTAACAAATTTAAAGCAAATGTTATATCAAGTCTAGTATAATTGACAAGATACATTAGTGCTCCTATAACACTAAGATATGGTACTTCCAGACCAAGAAGTTCTTCATTGGTAAAGTTTACCTTGGTAATGAACAATCTTGTGAGATTGTTGGTAAGGTGTAATAAAGTTCAAGTTAAATGGATCGATATGGGAATTGAAGAATATTAGACATATTCCTGACTTGACAAAGAACTTATCAATAGGCCAATTGGCCGATGAAGTTATACAATAGTTTTTCATAGAGATCATTGGAAGATTTCTAAAGGTGTAATGACTATTGCTTGTGGTAAAAAGTGTGGTACTCTTTACAAGACTACTGAAGTATGTCATTTGATTGCAGTTGCAACAAATGAAAATTCCTAACAATGGCACCAAGTATTAAGCCATATATGAATGAGATCATGCACTCAAAAGATAAACTACCAGGTCTTCAGTCAGTAGAAATTGACATGTGTGAAGAATTTATACTTGGAAAGTAGAAATGAGTTAGCTTTCAGACAAGTAGAAGAACCCTAAGGAAGAGAGACTTAAGCTTATCCACTATGATGTATGGGGCCAACGATTTTTCCATCCATTGGTTGGAAATAATACTTTGTGACTTTTATAGATGATCACTCTAGAAAGGTATGAGTTTACTTTCTGAAACACAAGTCTAAAGTATTTTAGGCTTTCAAGATTTGGAAAGTCATGGTAGAGAATGAGTCAGGATTTAAAATCAAAAAGCTTAGAACGAACAATGGTGGTGAATATGAAGACAATAGATTTAAAAAGTTTTGGTATGAGCACGAAATCAGAATGAAGATGGCTATGTTGTGTACACCTTAGCATAATTGTGTAGCAAAGCATATGAATCTAACATTGACTAAAAGAGCCAAAAGCTTGCATTTGCAGCCAGGCTTACCAAAGTAGTTATGTACAAAAGCAGTCAACACAACAACTTACTTAATCAACCAATGCCTATCATTACCATTGGAGCACAAGACACCAGAAAAGGAATGGAGTGGAAAACAAGTAAAACTCTCACATCCTAGAGTTTTTGGTTGTGTAGCATATGTGCACATTAGTGATCAAAGAAGGAATAAACTTGATCCTAAATCGAAGAAGTGCACTTTCATCGGTTATGGTGAAGATGAGTTTGGTTACCATTTATGGATAATGAAAACAAAAAGATTATCTATAGTAGAGATGTGATCTTCAATGAAAAAGTAATTTACAAGGATAGGGGAAACACATACATTAGAAACTTATAAAAAAAGTGTTCCAATGTATGCAAAGGTGGATGATGTCCTAAAAACTACTATAATTGATACTCCTTGGATAGAGGAATCAATTGAAAATAACAATGACCAACAACTTGACATACCAAAGCCTTTTACTCCAATTCCTATTTTGAAAAGGTCTTCTCGACCTCATAAGTCTAATAGGAAATACCTAAATTACATTTTATTGGCTGATGAAGAGGAGCCTAAAAACTATGATGAAGCATGTCAGACTTCATATGGTAGTAAGTGGGAGCTTGCTAAGAAAGGTGAGATGAAATCTTTAATATCCAATCAAGCATGAGAACTAGTGGAATTTTCTATAGGCACACTTCACAACAAATGGGTGTATCGAGTAAGGAAGGAGCACGATGGTTCCAAGAGATAAAAAGCTCAATTAGTTGTCAGAGGATTTCAAGTAAAGGAAGGAATTAACTACACATAAATATTTTCTCTAGTTGTGAAACTAAATACTATCATGATAGTCTTAAATATTATTACTTATGAATGACTTTACCTTGAGCAATTGACGTAAAAACTACATTTCTTCATGGAGACTTAGATGAAGAGATTTATATGCATCAACCTGAAGGTTTCTCCAAAGAAGGAGAAAAAAAATATGGTGTGCAGATTAAGGAAGAACTTGTATAGTTTGAAACAAGCTCCAAGACAATGGTACAAGAAGTTTGAAAGCTTCATCCACAAGGAAGGCTTTCAGGAGTCCAATATAGACCATTGTTGTTTCTTCAAGAGATATGAATCTAGTTATATCATTTTGTTACTTTATGTTGATGATATGCTAGTAGCAGGTTCAAATATAGGTGAAATTAAAAACTTGAAGATACAATTATCAAAAGAATTTGACATGAAGGACTTGGGTCCAACGAAGAAGATCCTTGGAATGAAAATTACATGAAATAAGCAAAAGGGAATTTTTCAGTTATCTCAAGTAGAGTACATCAACCATGTTTTGCATAGATTTAACATGGGAGATGCCAAACCAGTTAGCACACCTTTGGCTAGTCATTTTCGTCTATCTAAGGATCAATCACCTCAAACAGAAATAAATAAGAGAATTTATGGCTAAAGTTCCATATTCTGTAGCTATTGGAAGTTTAATGTACGTGATGGTTTGTATGAGCCAAACATTGGTCATGCAATGGGAGTTGTTAGCAAGTTTATGTCAAATCCAGGTAAAGCTCATTGGGAAGCATTCAAATTGGTTTTGTGGTATTTATGAGGTACACCAGATAAATGTTTGTACTTTAGCAAAGGAGAATTTAAAGTACAAAGTTACGTAGATTGAAACTTTGGAGGTGAAGTTGATCACCGAAGAAGTACTATTGGTTACATTTTCACTATTGGTACTACAATTATTAGTTGGATGTCACAAATGTAAAAGATTATTGTTGTGTCCATTATAAATGTTGAGTATGTAGTAGTAACTAAAGCTAGTAAAGAATTCATATGGCTTCAAGGTTTGTTAACGAAGTTGGGATTTATCCAGAAGAGTGTTTTGTCTAATGATAGTCAGAATATGATACATTTGGCAAAGAACTCAACATTTCATTCTAGAACAAAATACATTGGTCTTTGTTATCACTTCATCGTATCTTTGCTTGAGAATGAGGTGTTAACATTGAGAAAAGTCCTAGGAAGTAAGAACCAACAAATATGTTGACAAAGGTACATTGACAAATTGAAGTTGTGTTTAACTTCAATTGGCCTACTAGAATAACATTCAAGAGAAGGTTATTGCATTGATCGAGGTGTGAAGACAAATTGAAATTAGTCTTCAAGTGGGAGATTGTTAGACTTAGTCAAGCAAAGGAAATATTTTAGGGGAGAGTATTGTTTCTTTAAAATAGATAAAAGCCATTAACATTTTTAGAATGCATAATTATGGGAAACAAAATGAGGTTTATATAGATTACATGATGTATAAATACCTTTACATACAAGTTTATTATGCAATTCCAATGAGAGAAAAGAGATATAAGAGATAAAAAAAAAAGAAAAATAATATTTTATTTTTTTAGATTTATTTGGGTTGTGAGATGAGTGTTTTGTAAACACTTGATTTCTAATTTTCTATTTCAGTTAAGATGTCTGCAACAACCCAGAGATGTAGACATAATCGACTTAACTTTGTTATCAATTTTGTGTGTGATTATTCTATATTTATATTGTTTCCCCAATGATTATTTCCTAACATTAGTCATTTGAAGACCAATTTAGAAACCAATTATTCATAATAGAAACTTTTTTAGTTACCTATATTTTTTGGTTTATAAATTGGTATCTAAATTGGTCACTATAATAATTAATTATTTTTTATTATTAAAATGGGAAATTATTCAGAAATTTTGTTGTAATGTATATTTAGTTTAATATATTTTAAAGTTCTTATTGATTATATTTTTTAAATTTATTTTTCTTATATTATTCATTATATTATTTTAATTACTTATTTTATAACTTTATATTGTATAATATTATTATTTTAATTTATTAGACTTAACAAATAATAAATTTGATAATTCATAAGAAAAAAACTTTAAATTTAATATAATATTATAAAATTGATTTATAAAATAAAATTTATAATTATTTATATATTGTAAATTTGTTTTAAGACGAATTTCTAAATTGGAGCCATCTTTATCCAACCATTTTATTTTGAACACTACAGAAACAGTTTCACCAAAATAATGATGAAAAACCAGCATCACCCCCAAACACCGAAGAAACACATTAGTACAAGCATATATATGTATATACATATATATATATATATATATATATATATATA
>Ga0214543_1004023_pt1:2500-28143 | contig 28143 bp, 10 predicted proteins | sample CNSS2metaG_FD_160094 | JGI IMG/M metagenome (GOLD analysis project Ga0214543, IMG submission 160094) | Root nodule microbial communities from cowpea collected in UCLA plant growth center, Los Angeles, California, USA - CNSS2 | ecosystem: Host-associated > Plants > Roots > Nodule... | reverse complement strand
AAATAAATATATATATATATATATATATATATATATATATATATATATATACTTTTTATTTCTTCCAATTATTTGGTTTGCATTGAAACGCAGTCACATCTCCAATATATTTTTCATCTTATCATAACCTTTATATAATTATGTTAAAATGATGTATGTCAATTAAAAACTTTTTATGTCTCATATTTGAATATTTCTGTTATTTTTTTAATAGTTTTATTTATTGTATATTTTCCTTTCACATGAGTATGTTTAATACTCTCAATTTAAGTGTTTAATAGCATAAACATTTCATTTACTAGGTAATATAAAAAAATTCTTTACTTATTATTATTAATTTATGTTTCATTTAAAGAACTCTTTTGTTTCGCTAAAACAATTTTCGTTATTTCTCAACCATTGAGTATATATATATATATATATATATATATATATATATATATATATTCATATTTAAAAAGTTTTCTTAGATCTTTGAGGTATTTTTCATCTTATCATACTCTTAATTATACATTTGTTTTCCTTTGTGCGATTTCTTTCAATAGTCTTTCAAATTTTTTCTCAAACACACATTTGTTAATTTTTAATATTTTTACTTGTTTATGTTCATCATGTAGAATACTATTTCATATATTTTATCTAATTTATTTTTTAACTCATTATCAATCATACTGTAATTTTTTCAGTATAATTGTATAAACAACTTTTATTTACTATAATATAAAAATTTAATATAATTACCATGAAATTTTTTATCACCAACTAACGTATATTAGAGTTCAAAATATACAAGATCTGTCAAAATTTTATTATTATGTTTATTATTTGTTCTTTGCATCATTTTGATGAAGTGATGTATTATCATTTTTATTAGTGCATAAAAAAGAGATTCATTAGAATTTAAAAAATTAAAGTAAATAAACATTTAAAATATATTTTAATTTGAATATTTGTTTTCCCTTTATATTTTTTTAAAAATATTTTTTAATTTTATCAACAAGGTTTCATTAATGTTTGTAGTTTGCAAATTTGATAAATGTTTTGGTTCTCAAAAAATTTTATTCGGTATTCTAATCTAAAATGTAAACAATTATAATTTATTTCAAAGTATTTGATATCGAAGAAACAATCATCCTCCTAATATTGAATATTTGGTGATATTATGTTTCTTTTACCGTAATTTTTTATTATTCTATAAAAAAGTAATTAAAATTAATATTGAAGTAGTAAAAAAATGGGTACGAGTATGGGTACGAGATTATACCCATTACCTGGTGGGAATGAGGATAGGACAAAATTTTAATACCCGTTGGGTTTGGGGATGGGGATGGGGATGAGGATGAATTTTTTCTACGGAGATGGGTATGGGATAGCGAAATCCGTCCTCGCCCTGCCCCGTTGCCATCCCTAGTTCCTAGGAAATTCAACTTGAGGCCAAGAATATGTATAAGAAAAATCACTAGATGACAATCGAAGTCCCTCTCTCTTTATTCAAAAAGGCTTTTCACCCTTGACTTTGTGCCTTGAGGATGGCTTTGAGGTAAGGATGGCAACGGGACGGGACGGGGCGGGGACGAGTTTGGCTATCCCATACTAATTCCCATAGAAAAAATGCATCCTCATCCCCATACCCAAACCCAATGGGTATCAAACTTTGTCTCATCCTCATCCCTACCGGGTTACGGGTATATTCTCGTACCCATACCCATACCCGTTTTACTATTATTCCAATATTAATTAATTAATTTTTATAAAATAATAAAAATTATGGTAAAGAAAACGTAATATTGTCAAATATTCAATATTAAAAGATTGTTGTTTCTTCGATATCAAATATTTAGAAATAAATTATAATTGTACACATTTCAAATTAAAATACCAAATAAAATTTCATGAGAACCAAAACATTTATCAAATTTGCAAACATCAATAATATTAAACTAATGTCTATTTACTAAAATAATATTAAAAAATATAATAGGAAAACAAATATTCAAATTAAAATATATTTTAAATGTCTATTTACTTTAATTTTTTAAATTCTAATGAATCTCTTTTTTATACACTAATAAAAGTTATAATACATCACTTTATCAAAATCATGTAAAGAACAAATATTAAACTAATAATTATAAAACTTTAACATAGATATTGCATCTTTTGAACTTCAATATATGTTGGATGATGACAAAAATAAATAATGACAATTACATTTAATTTTATGTTATAGCAAATAAAATTTATTTATACAATTATAGTGAAAAAATTACAATATGATTGATAATGAGTTAGAAAATAAAAAATAATTATATAAAATATATCAAAGTAGTATTCTACATGATAAAAATAAACAACAAATAAAAATATTAAAAAATTATCAAATGTGTGTCTTAGAAATAATTGGAGAGATTATTGAATGAAATATCACAAAGGAAAAAAATATATATAATTAAGGGTAATATAAGATGAAAAATGCCTTAAAGATCTAAGAAAACTTTTCAAATATCAACATAGTCAATGTTGAGAAATAACGAAAAAAAATTTTAACGAAAAAAAGTTCTTCAAATGAAACAAATATTATAATAGAGTAAAAAAGATAATTTTTTTATATTAATTAGTAAATAAAAGACTTGTGCTATTAAACAATTAAATTGAGAGTGTTAAACATTCTCATGTGAAAGGAAAATATAAAATAAATAAACATATTCAAAAAGAATAGAAATATTCACATGTGAGACATACAAAATATTTAATTGATACGATGAAAAATATATTGGAGATGCGAATGAATTTCATGACAAACCAAACAATTAGAAAAAATAAAAATTAGAAAGAGTCATTATAGTGACAAATTTAGATACGACATTTGATAGTGACACTAACATGTGGCATTGCATTGACACATGGCACTAACAATACCACGTGTCACACTAGGGATCTAACACGTGGCATTTTTTTTGTTTTGTAAAAAAAATAAAACAAAAATTTAAAAAATTTAAAAAAAATAAATAAAATAAATAAAAAACCACAGACAGACACATGACACATCGTTAAGAAAGTTAGTCATCTTCGTCTGAAATGGACCTAATTGAAGCACTTTTTCAAAATTTGGGATGCAATTGACATTTTTTTTAAAAACAGGTACCAAATTGACACACCTCTACCAAAGTGGGTATCATCCGAGTAATTAAACCAACTAAAAATTATTAGTGACTAAAATAGTTTCTTATATGTAGGGATTTTTTGTATGAAAGTCTTTCTAGTTAGAAGTTTCAAGCAAACGTGTTATGTTAAAAATGATGGTATATATATATATATATATATATATATATATATATATATATATATATATATATATATATATATAAGGTTACTTAATTAATTGTAAATTAAAAATTTAAACAGGGACGGGGATATGGAGGGGACGAGTGTTATGGCGGGTATGGAGACGCGGACGGAGCAGATATGTACATCCCCATACCCAATTGAAAAAATCAAGGGTTCTCTATATCCATACCCATACACAATCAATACGGAATTTCCTGTCAAAACGGGGACGGGTTCGGGCAATACCCACGGGAGCGGGTTTATTTGCCATCCCTACTTTGAGGAAGAAAAGTTGATGTCAACTCCAAAACCTCTAGGTCAGATCCTGCGCTACGTGGTCGTCATTTCAGGTCCCACATCTCTCTTCCTTTGTTTTATTTCCCTCAAATCTCTTGTCCCTTGTAGGTCAAGTTCGTACTCAAATCTTCGTTCCAAATCAATCCTTGTTCATTTCATTCGTGGTGGTGCTCTTGGCATAATGGTCTAATTTGGAGGAGGGAAGTTGGATGTTTTTCTATATTTATCATCACTATGGGCCATATGGCCAGATCGACGTTGTCAGAATAATAGTGTAAAGGATGAATGTCTTACCCATGTGATATCTGCTAAAGGCTTCATAAGTAAGGTGAGAATTTTAGCCCTATCTCTCTTTCGGTGTTCAACCTCCTTAAGTAGTCAGCATGCATAATTGAAAAAGGAAAGGCAGTTTATGTTCTCTTTCTCGGTGCTCCAGTCAAGGTACATTCTCTACTTGTCTACACCTTCAGACATCAAGAAAGTCGAACTGACTCGCTGACTTTGCTTTGTAAGGGCTTGACATCTTATGTATGGAAGTACGTGGTTGAAGTGAATTCCTCGGAAATGCAGTAGGAAGGCAATCTTTCTTTTGACCACGTTTGGTATGTATTTGGCACCAACTTTCTTTCCTATTGGTTACGGTTCTCTTGTCTCAATCATCTCATTTTATAGTTTTAGCGTATAGCTATGGTTCAAATATAGACTAAAGACTTTCTTTCATGCTTTGATCTCAACTAGTGTAAGCATAATGGCTATTGCTCCTTACCATTCCATTCAAAGTAGTCATTCTTTTAAAACAATGCATGGCATGTTGTTCCAACTTTGTGTTCATGTCCTCATATTTATGATGCTCGCTTTCTTTTACTGCTTGATTTCTTTTCCAAATCTTTCGGATAGTCATTGCGCCATTCATAGCCATCAGGGAAACTGCCTTCTTCCCTCAAGATGGTTCGTCTTGCTTATGTTTGATGGAAACTAGGGTTCAAATTCAAACTTGGAGAAATCAAGACATGGTAGGATTCAAACCTCCAATTTTTAGGTCATGAGCCTAACGAGTTAACCAATTAATCTACCATGTTTCTTCCCTTTCTCTTTCACGATCCCCACCTAGGTCCCCTTGGTTGTTTGGCCGAGATAGAACCAACACTTTAAGTAAGCGGCGATCTAATGGCCCCCTACCCTAGGTTAGAGCTATAAAGCTTACCTTATTTATTGGAAAGGAATTTTTCATTTCAGCTTGCTAACTAAGGTTGGCAACAAAATCCTTCGCGGCCCTATAACATATGAAAAAGTTTGAGTTAATAAGCCCCCTTAGAGAGAGGGGGGACTTTGTAGTAATTGCGAATGAGCAAGCAAGTAGGGGGTGACAATTAAAGAGTTAGTGAGACTGACCGCAATTGCAAAGACTTGCTTACTTGTTAGAGTAAAGAGGAATAAGTTGACTTTCTTTTTTTTATTATTATTTTTTTTTTGGTTATGGAACATGAAAGTTGTTTTGTTTAGTACGAGATCGCTTCACACCTCGCGATTCTTACACCTCTCGCCTATTGAAGTTCTATTCAAAAACCTCGTTTGAGAACTTGTATAGAGAAGGATTTCTCGCAGCGTAGTAGTTCTTCCATACCAAATTAGCAGCCCAGCGTTGCTATTGGCATAATAACCAGTACAACATATATTGGCCCAACCCAGTCCTCTTGTACTAGGGTTGGTTCCTCGTAGTTATCCCTTTAACACCAACGGTAGATAGGAACCAAATTGTCTCACAACGTTCTAAACCTAACTCACGTACCACTTGAATCGACGAACAATTAAACCCTTGGGACCTTCTTCAACCCTAAGATGTGATGAGTCGACATTGATGTGCCAAACGACTCCGTTGATAAGAGCTCTTAGGAGTCATCAACCTGTTATCCCCGACATACCTTTGATTCATTCATCAAATACCTCAATTATATGCCCTCCTTTGTTTCTTCAACTAATGCCAAATGCTCAACTTTTGTTATCAATAGAACTATTGTTGGTTGGATAGTAACTTTCCAACTAACAAGAGGCCTATAAATCAGAAAAGAAAAATGAGTAACATACTATCTTGCATCTAAGTCTATAGTGTAATTATAATCAAATAGCATAGCCAAAGTGCTTTACAAATCAACCTTGAATATGCTACCAATGTCTTGATTACCTTAAGGTGTCAAAATACATGTTTCACATCTTGTCAATGTTCCTTATATATACTTACTAGATTAATTATTCGTGTCAAGTTTGGTCTTGTGAATACCATGAGATGCACCAAGCTTCTAATTGTACTTGCATATACAATCAAAGGTGTGCTAGTATGCTTATTACATTCCATCCAAACTGCCTAAGCACGTTGTGGATGTTCTCCCTTTAACATATAAAGAGTTTATCCCGAGCATGATCCCTAAAGATGTACTTGCAAAAAATCTTCTACCAATTAGTAACTTCAATTTTCAACTTTGAGCCATGTCTTATGACATTATCAAGATATCATATTTATATAACAAATAAAGAAATGAATCGTCCTTTACCTTCTTATGATATGACACATGGATAAAAATTACTAAAGTACCCTCATACATAATTAACTAATTCAATCTCTAATACCACTTCTAAGAGATTACTTCAAACTACACAATGCCTTTTCTTATTGTACATGCACTTCTCCTTAATAAGCATCTTAAAACCTTCAAGTTGTCTAATAAGAATATATAATAATTGATAGAATCCAAATTATTCTTCTGAAATTAAGCTAATTAGCAATTAATCTTTTGTATTAAGCTAATCACATCCTTGTAATTAGGTTATTAAATATTATGTAATTATATTGTGCATAATTACATACTTGATTTAGATCATATTGTTATGTATATATACCTATCTCCAATACATAATAAGGCACATATACAAATTAACTTTCTCTTTTACATGGTCTTAGAGTCATGAGTTTAAGCATATCCTAGTGAGATATGTTGTTTGGTTGAGCTTATCATTCTACCTACTATTAGACCACCCATTAATGTTTAATCTCATGCTTAAGATGTATATACATTCGTGTGAGGGGTGTGTTGGATATGCAACACCAACTAGAGATAAAACGATTTTATAGTACATATGTATGTACAAATCTCATCTTACAAACGAATTTTATGGAGTTGAGTTATGCTTAAAATCCACTTTATAATATGAAGTTAATTACAGCTAATTGTCTTAATTTCAGAAAAATAATTTAGATTTTATCAAGAATATATTTCTCCAACAAGTCATAGAAGAATATTTTCTTTACATCAAGTTGCTCTAGCTCATGTTTAACATATTTGCTAAAGCAAGTAAGATCCTATTGGTTTTGTTGCATTAGACAATTGGGTGCAAAATCTATAGACGCCTAAGTGTACCAGATGGTCCATCCAAAGAGAACTCCATTTGCTTAAGCACTAGTATAAGTTTATCAAACACTTCTCTAAATGCTTCCTCGATTTTCACCCCTAGCTTAGAGAATTCATCAAACACAACATCTCCACTCATAATCACTCATTTCTCGTACAATGATCACACTTTGAAACCTTTGTTCCCCTCTTATAGTCCACAAACACTCTCATCTTAGACTTAAGATCAAGCTTACCTATTGATGTAGAAGGTTGAAGGTTAAAAGATTCTATGCTTCCAAGTTTGAATATTTTATGCTCTCAACCATAAAATGCAAGTTAGTGACGATGTGCAAGAAGAATGATGATGTTTTTCTGTATTTGGTCTTGGATGTTTGGTTGTAATTTGTGTTTTTTACCAATTGTTAATGTTTCTATCTTACGTTTTACTTAGGTTACTTATGGAAGTAATTTAGAAGTGTTTTGGAATCATTAGGGTGATTAAGTTTTGTTTTAATAGAATAAAATGAGTATTAATTTATTAAAATGTTGTTACTTTTGTTTTGTTTGCAAGAATATTTCAACCAATTAAAAATATGATTTAATTGTTACTGTTTTAGTTGGCTAAAATTATATTTTAATGAATTAAAATTACTTAAAATATTTATTTTAATAATTTTAATACATTCAAATGTTATGTTTTTGTACATTATTTTTGTTTTAATGAATTGCAATATTTATTTAATCCATTAAAACTAGCTGATTTACCCTATTTAAAACTTAATTACTTTTTTAAGTTCCAAATACTAGCTATTTGGTTATTTAAAGGAAAAAAGGAAAACTCAAAATGAGTATTTTCTGAAAGTTTCAAATACTTTTCAAATATTAAGAGTTATTTGATTGTTTGAAGAAAAAAAAAACTTAACAAAATTTCCTCTATTGAATAAAAGGATTTAATGTATGAGACCGAGAAGAATACATAATATATCATCTTTTTTTCTTCCAGTTGAGTTTAATGTTTCTTAGTGATTTTTCTTTTGAGGGCGATCCTCAGAAATAATAAGAGAACCATGCAGTAAAAACTAAAACTACTTTAATTTTAACCAAAAACTTAATTATTTTTTTAACCAATTTTATATATAAATTTGTCTTATGCGCGACTTCAAATATTAAATAATTATCATAATTCTAAATTTATACAAGAATTATTGTATGTAAATTTTTTCAGTAAATATATTTTTAATAATTTTTAATAATTTAATAAAATATCTTAGCTGTTTTTGCCTTGATTATTTATGTCAAATTTAATAAAAAAAATAAACAGCAACAGTGAAGCAATGTATAATTTTCAACTCCAGGTTTTGATTATAAATTATTCAAATAATGTTACCATGATACATAATAGTTTAGGTAAATTGTTATTTCAGTGAAGAGTGGAGGGGTTTAAGTATTTTCTTTAATATTTTATGAATTTCTTTTTCTATTTTCACGTCACATATTGTCACCAGCAACAACAACATCTATATCATACCAACTATAAAAATACATTTCAACCTAAAATATTTACATTTTTTTTTTGTCGATAAAATGGTTTTATTTGAGAAATTAAGGAAAATGTTATCTATAAACTTTAAATGTAACATCTGAGATTGGAACAAAGGGTTTTCACTTACGTTAAAACTAAGATGGAACTTGTATACTACAAATGTAATAAAAATGCTTAATAGCATTGGTAATCTCTATATTTCTAACAATAATTTAATATTTTTAATTTATTTATCACTCAATGTAATTTTTTTTTTTTAAGAATACTCAATAGGACTCCTTCCATTAAACCAGAGTTTAGATGACGATAAATTGACATATGTTAATACAATTTTTTCGTCTTTTTCCGTGTTTATTGTCCAATTTCAAGATAAAGAGAATCACATTGAATCTTCTTAAGAAAAAAATATTGAGACTAAAAAAAACATTAAATCAATACTACAAATATAGGAATAAAATATGTTATTAATCCTAACAAGAAAAACGAGAAAAATGAGTTTGAAGGTAAAAGTTGAAAAATATATCATACCTAAGGTTGTTAGGTACAAGAATACGTACTCAATAATACAAAATGACAGAATTTAATAAAAACAAAAATCATGTAAATTGTGTTTAAAAAAATGGAAAGATAAGAAGGTTTGCTGTATTATAACCAAGTACTCTATAAAATCATAGTAAATGTTAGAAGAGAAAACAAGAGAAAAAAAATGAAAATATAAAAATAAATGTGTGATCATACAAGAATAGATACAATATAACTTGATTATATATGAAAAGATATTACTTACGACACCAATCAAAGAAAAAGTAATAGAAAATCATGTGGTTTAGACATTTGCAAAGAAAGCTAAGACAGATTCAGAGGATATTTCAATAAAGTTTAACGATACCATGTGAACCATGCAAAAACATTGAATCAGAAATGTGCTACACCATGGGAGTGTTTGTATACTAATCATTTAAACATTACAAAATATGGTGAATGTTAAAGAACAGTTCAATGAAGTGTTTGAGAAAGATTCATTTAGGCATAAATCCTTACCAGTAGAAACAAAGAGCAGCAGATTTATTCCCACCAAGTGGAAGAAGAAGAAGAAGAAGAAGAAGAAAATGGCTTTGCACTAGTTTGATGGACTGATAGAGTTCAACAGTTGGTAGTTGTCACATTCTAATAACATTGGATGAACTGTTTATTGGGTTAAGGTGTAGTAATTGGCATAAATGAAGGATGATCAATGCCATCAAGGTCTGATATAAAGCAGCAATTTTCTACAATAAAAATGGATCTAGCATGATGTAGAGTTGAAGTGTGAAGACTAGAGGTTTTTCATCTTCACTCTTAGGTTATTCCATAATCATAACTTTCAAGACATACAAGTTTCCTATTCTGCATCTTCACTCACTCCTTGCTTACTGTCCCAATCATCTTTGGGCAGTGGAAGCATATCATGACTATTACCTGGTCCAGGACTAAGCCTTCTCTTGTGTTCTACAAAAAAAAAGAAAAAGTTCTGCAACTGTTAAAATCTGAGGAAGAACAAATCTAGAACATGAAGTTGATCAGAAGAGAGATTACTTTTGCGTGTGATGGCTTGTCGAGTCATTGCCAAGAATTCATCCCATTTAAATTTACTAAGTTCGCGCTTCTCCTCCTCGAGGAGCTCGAAATTCGGCTCTCTACCACACATGAAAGCAGCCCTACAGATAGATAAGGAGAAAATGAAAACTTTACCATTAAACTGTTGAATCTTCCTCCTTTTCATGCTGTCATTCAAATACTAACTACTTTGTTTGAGCATTAACAATGGTTTATGGTAGCTAGACTGCATACATAACACGAACTACAAACGCTACCACCAAGCCTTTACATATATCAATCAACACTCAATCTCATAAGTAGCTTCCCTACTATCCAATAACTAAAATTAAAGATTTCTTCAAATTATCTAACACTGGAAAACTGAGGAATGTTTGTCCAGAGACAGTGTTCTTATCTCAAATTTGGATTCTCTGTTGAGTTTTCGATGTTATCCCTCTGTTGAGTCTTCAAAATATATTGATGAACACTGATTTTGAAATTTTAAAATATATTAAAAACCATTTTAATATGCCAACTTTAGTGCATTTTGAAAGCTCAGTAGAGGGACAATACCAAAAACTCAACATAGAATCTGAACTCTCTTATATCAAACCTAACATTCTGTACAAAATAATGTACTTAGATTCAAAGTAGGTCTGCTTTCTCTTTCAGCTACAGAATTCAATTTAGTTCAATTGTTGTAACTAATATGATTATAAGTGGGAAAGAAATCATGTTAGGATATGGAAAAGGGAAGGAATAAGGAGTAGAGAGTGAAAAGCACATGCTCTAACAATGAGAACAGAACCACTGCCAGGTTATCAATTACAACTGAAAGGCTTGCATATTCTCACTATAACATTGAAGCATCCAAAGGAATTAGTGATGGTAATAATTTGTATAATTCAAGATACTACCTATCATATAAGCGAGCAGCTTCTTCTTGTGATCCAACAGTCCCTAGATGGATCTGTTTCTTGTCCACCTTGATAGCGGCTTGCCACTTCATATTTTTGAAGTATACACCTCTCATTAAGCATGGTTCTTGATTGTGCAAATTCTTTCTTCTGTGTCGCTTTCTGCGTTTAATAGGAGGTCCTGCTAAATACAGGTAAAGAAGGTTACAGACAATACAGGCATAAACAAAATGCTACCCTAAACAAAGTTGTTCAATTTCAAGGCAATGTTTTCTATTTCCATTTCCTGTTTTCACTAATAATTACACAAATATCACCATCTTTTCACTTTAGTTATTGCTTTCAAATATTTCTCCAGGAAAGCAATGTGTTATTTTCATGATTTCTGATTCCAACACAAATCTTAGCATCGTGATATTTTCATCATTTCCAATTCCAATACAAAACTTTGAAATAAAGTAGTGAAAACAATGCAGCACTTTTGTAATCATGACTAAAAACAAAAAATGCAAACACAAGATGTTTTCTCAAACTAACTAGGCTGAAAATATGTCTATGTTAACTTAGTATTCTCACAATTAAACTAAATTTTCGCCATAAATATCTTTACGTTCAGTTTTTTTCTTCTCATTTAACCATCATGTACTGCATGATAGCAAGGATAATGGGTTATCCATGAAAATTGCATTCCTTGAATTAATACAGTTGATGTCACAAAAACACAGTGAGCACAAAGTCCCAGGCTACATAACTGGTAGTCAGAGGATTCATCACTCATTTTTTATTACTGGTTCTCATTGCTAAATTTGAGTAAATGATATACCAAACAATTGCATTCCAGTGAAGATAATAATGTACCCAATGTAATTAATGAAGCAATGTTGATGGCCATTTAACTATGACCAAATAAGCATATTCAGACATTCACTCAAAGTGTATAGAAACATTTAAACATTTATACCATAAGACAAAATTAGGTATTTTTCCTCAAGATATATATAATCATACTAGCAAGTGGAACAAATGTACCGGATAAGGAAATAGAACACACATGACACATTACGAAAATAATAGCAAAATTTCTTCTCACTGATCATGTGTATTCTCTGAATGCAGTTTTTAACTACCAAATAGACCCTTCTCCATGTACCATGTTAAGGTTTTCAATAAAATATAGACACTGTTTGTAGATAACTTTGATCTGAAATCAAGCTCCCACAAAGTGGTTCAATTAAGACACTTTATAATTTTACTACAAACCAAACTCCTTTATTACACCTTATCTTCAAGTCATGTGATGTGAGTTTAATTATCATTATGTCAACTCTTTTTTGATGCATAATTCCAGTGAGGGTTGTTATGTTATGAAATTCTGAAAATGATGATAAATAACGCAAGAAATTAATAAAAAAATCTAAAAGACCGATATTATAATAGCATATTAGGAGTAAAATATTTAGGCGTATTTAATGTGATGTTAAAAATACAAATTTATCTAAGTAGTTTAAAAGTAGAAATCAATTCAAATTTGTTTGGAATTGAATGTGATTTGACTTTAGCTTCATTTGTTGACATTGACATTTCCCCCTCTTTAGTTCATCTCTTGTGTTTCAAACAAGAAATTTGAATGATAAAACAATTTAAAAATTCCACTTTTTCAATGGGATCCAAACTTGAGAATTGACTTCTAATTAACAATAAACTCATTCTAAATTTAATAATTACATACATATCTTAAAAGAAATATCCTTTTACTAGGTAAGATAAGTCATTATAATAAACTAAACCATAGATTAAAAGAAAACAGAAAAGAATTGGCCTGTTAAATTGACAAACCAGTGATTGGTTGAATAAGTTGTTCTTTGGATGAGCTTGAACCAGACACATTTGATGATCCTGGTTCTTCTAGCACAGCAGTGTTCTGGTTAAGATAAAACAGGTTAGTTTAAGCTTTTGGCTGTCAAGATTTAAATAACACATAACATACCATGGACCTAACTTTCTAATCATATCAACTTAGTAAACATCTATTCCATAAGTACTAATTCATCAAAATGTAAATGGTAATCGAAGTAAAAATCCTTAATTTTGGCATTAAAAGATAAAGAGTTATGAGGCATCAACCAATTAACCCTCCCCCACAAAATAGGATAGGATAAGACTTCACAGTAGAGGTGGCTGGTGTAGATCCATTCAAAAGCATATCAATACATGAACAACTATACAATGAGAAATGGGAATGATTATGTTTTTGTATTGGAAAGTATGGATGCTCCAGTGAACATTTCTGAACAGACAAAAAAATCACAGCCCAATTTGTTGATCTTTGTCTCGCTAATTTGTTTCTCAACATATTCATCTCTTTCGATATGGGACTTATTACTTACACTTGCACGCCAACATACCATTTCATCCAATAGATAACATATGGGCCAAGTAGGTACTAGCATCTGTGTCCTTTTGTTTTAATAAACAACAAATAAAAAAAAAAGATGCAAATGCAGGATGACTAGAAAGGAAACAAAACAGCTTTGAACATAAAACATGTAATGCATGTCGATCTATCTGTACATCTAACAAAGACAATCCCTAAGAAGACCATTAGAAAAACACCACATAGAATCCAAGTGAACTAGTTAGTCACAAAGGAACTCAGGAGAAAACAATAGTCCAGTAAAAATGTTGTTTCTAACTATATACACCACATAACCACAATTTGATAACAATTCTGAAGCCTTAGAAAATCACTATTGGTTTTGAGTCCTCTAAAATTAACAGAAGTACTTTTATGATCCAGGAGAAAACCCATCAACACCAAACAAGTTATTCCAGAGAAGGGAAAATGCTGAACAGTGCAAAAACAAATGAAAATCATTTTCAGACACAATCACTATGAGACAACTTGAGAGCTTTTTTGAATTTGAAATATATCACTGATATTGATATGGTTTAGAACAGCAATGCAAGCAAAGGATTTGACCTTGGAGGGAGCAACTGACTCCCAAACTGGCTTTACCCAAAAAGACAGAATCAATGCTCAGAGATGAAGTGAAAAACTGAAAAGATTGGAAGATAATAAACAAGAGGAATCAAAAAATCAATAATAAAAAACTTCTAACCTATTCACCAAATTGGAGAACACACAAAAAGAGTATGGATGATGATCACATAAAGCTCCAATGTTGAATGTCACATAATGCTGCTTAAAACTCTAAACATCACAAGACAGTTCGGTCTGGTGTAGGCATTATAACATAGAGACAACTTTTACCTAATAACCGGGTAGGATGTGTCTCTGGTGTGGAAGTTATCACACCCATAGTGAATGATTAATTAAGTCCAATAATTACTAAGTATGAATTTTTCATATTAGGTTTAGACAAGCACATTTTGAAAGATTGACAGAAGGCAAAAACTAAATTCAAATAGATAAAACTTCTAGAAATATTCAGATAAAAGGCAGACTTGCAAATTGTGCAGGAGTATTAGTCTTTAAATGTGCAGAGATTAAAATTAAGACATTCCAAATAAAAGGAAGATTTAAACAAGATGAAATGTTACCAATGGCCTTTTTGCTTTATTTAGTAAAGTCTATAAAAATAAATTTGGATAGTTGGACCACCAAATTTATCCAACCAATTACCCAAAATGACTGAGAAGAAAGAAAAAAAATAAAATAAGGGAGTTGTCCAACCAACCACTTAACATTAGACATACCCATGTTGTAAAGATGAATGCTAATGACCAGAGATTCAGAATGAATCATTTTTTGAAAGCTGGTACTCTTGAAATCATTTTGAGTAATTCTCATTGGTTGAATTCTCCTTTATGTAAACAAGTTCAAATAAAGATAGAGAATGCATAACAGATACCAAACTTTCTTCCTCACCTGAATTTTTTAATTGAAAGCATTGTAACAAAAATTAAAATAAAGGTTTGAACGATCTGATATGTAGCTAGTTGAAATGGACTTCAAAATTAAAGATGTCCTAAATTAAAGATGTCCTAAACAGATACCAAGTCAAAAATCCTGAAGTACACTTACAGAAAGAACAAATTGAAGTTTAAAAAAAGTGTGTATATAATCATCAATCATTAGTAATGTTGTCCATACACTGTCCAGGTTGCTTGCATCATCAGAAAGCACAGGCTGCTCACTCTTGGGTTTAGCTTGCTGGGTTGAATTTTCAAGACTAGACAAATTCTCACAATACAGAGGGAGTGGAGTGACAAAGGAACTGTTTCCTGCAATAGAAAACATATATTTGAAACAATGTCAGTTAAGTTTAAGATACAATTCATAAAAGTATTCTGCAACAATTGAGATAAACATGTTTACCAACTCTTTACCTGAACATAGTCCCAAGAGTCTGCGCCTTCTCAAGCTCACCATAGCTAATTTAAGTTTTCTTACCAAGTCATCAAATCACAGTGATTAATTTCGTATAATACCAACTTTTTCCTCAAATTCAGCTGGGGAGTGAGCACCACAAATAGAATGTTTCAGGCAGATGAAAATGAAAGATAGACCTACAAGGAAAGAAGAAAGTTCCAAGATCAGTTTCATGTTGTAAAACCAAATAATGTCATGTCAGAGATTCAAAAATTTACTATCAAGTCTACAAGAAAATAATTTTGCAGCCAATGAGTAAAAGACAAAAGGTGTCTTAGAAGATGCACATGACTATTTATGCCACAAAAAGAAATGGTCTCTTCCAAGTTCTGGGACCAAAAATAGATAAAAAATGATCAGAAGTGAAAAGTAAAGAAGGGAAAACACGGGATTACACATTCAGAACTAGATCCCAACAAAACAAGATTTAGCAAATCATCCTGCTTTGACTTTTAAGCAGTGCAGACAAAGTGATCCTCTGCTTCATGTAGCAAAACTTCCATAAACAAACACACAAATGCAGAGAAATATTGATCATAATACAATTCCAACCACTCCAAAACAAACTCGGTAAACAATTGCTCAAATCAGCAATCCAATTTGATCACCACAGGAAGTATCACCAACCCCTTCAAAAATGAAAGGTGAAAACTATTTTCAAAGAAAAAAAAAATTTTTTTTTTTGAAAACAAAGTTGATAATATCATGGTTTTTCTAAGGAAAACTCGAACAACATTATATGGAATCCAATTTTGGAAACAAAAATCACGCACATGAGCCAAGTCTTTCTGTCTAGGTTGAAGTCAACCCCATCAACCTACCACCTTTCTTGGAAGGGGGACGGTAACAGCAAAGACAGACCCATTTGACCTCACACAAACAGAAACCAAATAACACATTCAACAGAAAATTGAAGACACCCAGAAAAGCCAACAAGAGAAAGACCAAGTCTTTAGGCTCTTGAGCAGTCAACTCAAAATGCCCATGACCAGAAATCTCATCACACACCAAGGAGGAAAGAAAGAAGTGAAAAAGGAAAATAGCCTCCAGAAAGACAAAAAACATAAGAGACAAAAAAAAAATAGAGAGAAAAAGGAAGGAAAAAGAAGCCATTGTTGTTGGGAAATATACCTGAAAATAAAAAAAGTGAAAAGGGTGGGATAAGGTGGTAGGAGAGAAGAGAAGTGGTGAGAAATCTGAAGGCAAAAGGTAAGAGAAGAGGTAGAATTATGAGAATTTTGGGGAAGAGAAGGTGGTGAGTGTGGTATGAGATAATGTGAGTTGTGTTGTGTTGTGGCTCATGCATCTACCACCTTTTGTTTTTGTTTTTGTTTTTCTCACTCTTTCTCTCTTTGTATAAAAGAGAGAAAAGGGTGGTGGAAGGAAGGGGTGGTAAGGTAAGGTGTAATGGTATGATGGTTGTGGACAGAGAAAGTCTTTGTAGAAAGAGAAAGAGAAAGAGAGGGTTGAAAAAATAGAATGAGAACGTAACTAATAGCTGCTCTCTCTCTACTTTAATAGCGTTCAATGTCAATGTTACCCTTTAAAGAGCCAACAAATACCACTGAGGTTAGTTACGTTTGAGACATCTTGTTTCCCATATTGCCCTCCTCTCTATTACCTATCTATTTCTATAATTGTACAATAATTCACTGTGTTTGTTTGTACTATAGCGGCTGTTTTTCTGGTGTTTTTTGCGGACTTCACTCCACCTTTCTATTCTCACCCATTTACACACTCATACTTCACTCAATCATCGTCAAAACCTTCAACCCAAATGTAGACTTAGAAAATTCAACACTTTCTATTTCTAAATATCGTTTCAACCTTTCTACCAATCTACCTCCACACAATCTTCACTTCATCATACAAGTCTTCGCATTACTTATAAAAAGAAAAATTATTTATCTTATTTTCTTTTTTGTTTGATTTGATTACTAAATTTTAGTTTATATAAGAAGTTACAACAGCGAAAACTAATAATGAATTATTTGAGTACGGCGTATTTTAAATTTTGTGTTGATGTGTTTGTTAACAAATTTGTTAATGAGAAGGAAGAACAAATAAATTTAACAAATTTCACACAATATGTCCGGATTAGTTCGTTAATTTTTTTTCAGAGAAATATTACATATTATATAACAAATTTCACAAAATATGTGTTCATTAATTAGTATAATTCTCAAAATATTATATATTTTAACTGTTCACTGATATGTGTGATTTTTTATTTTTATTTTTAATTCACTAATAAATCTCGCCATCAAAAATACCTTTTTTCTACAAAAAAAAAAATGATTAAGTAATTACATACTTTTCTATATATATTTTTTTGTTTTAGTAAAGATTATTAACTAATCATGATTAATTCATGTAACATTTAATATTAAATAAGTTTAGATAAGATTATTTCTGATAATTGAATAACTCATTACTATTTCATGATAAAGTATTTTATAAGTATATTGATGACTTTTTTACCACTTAATATTCTTAATATCAAAATGCAAATATCAACTTTGATTATTAGTAAAATGTTAATATAAATTTTATTTTTATACATATAAATGAAAAATAAATTTTTATTATTTTAATTAGAAACATATTAAATTATAGAGTCATCATGTTCTATAATGATTTCTATATTATTTTTTGTAGAGACTAAGTATTATTTTTTATCCCATGTAAATCACGTTTTCTTATTATTCTACACAAATTCAATAAAAGTAATAAAAATCAATTTTTATTTTATATTTATACTAACTACAAAGTTAATATTTTTTTTAATACGTAAATACAAACAAAATGATAGTGACAAATTAATAATCATATAACTTGTTAAAAAAATTAAATAACAAAAACTGAAAAATATAAAAATTTAATATAATCAATAAACAAAACAAAATAAAAAATAATAATAATAATAATATAAAAATTTCCACTCTTCTGATTTTGCGACCTGGAGTATTGCTTTTTCTTCTCTTCATGCTTGGGCTTACACATAGACAATTCACCCATCTATAACTTTTGTACATGACCTTCATTCTTTAGTTTCTCCAATACCCTTACCTTTTCTATTAGAGTAGGGAAGTCTCTAATAGACAAAGGTACCACAAGCTCCCCAATTTCATGCTTTAACCCATTTTTAAACTTCTGACACCTCCATCTTTCATTTGTTGTTAGGGTATAGAAACGAGTGAGGTATTTGAACATTTCAGTATACTTAGCCACGAACATATCTCCCTTCTCCAGCTGTAAGAACTTCACCTCCTTAGAGTTCCTCACACTCTCAGAAAAATACTCCTCAAAGAACTTGATATTCTTTTAAGAGATAACCTCCCATTTTCCCTCAATGATTAGCTTCATAATGGTCCACCAATGCTCTGACTCTCCTGATAGCATATACACGGTGTAAGCAAGCTTACTCTCCTTTAGGAACCTTTAGCATCAAAGACTCACTCCAGATCATTCATACATTGACCTACTTCATCAAGGCTTGTTTTCCTATCAAACCTCCTTAGACTATGCTTCAGAAAATCCTCTAAACTCCACTCAACAGTTTGAGAATTATGTGGTTGAGAAGCCCAATCGTGGCCATGTTAGCCTTTAACTGTTGCAGAGCAACAATATGTTCCTATTGAGAGGCCTCTATTGCCAACCTCGTACTTTCCATCTATTGAAGAAAGCGTGATGTTGTTACACCATGGATGCACTTTGTTGCTGCAAAGCAATAACCATGGTCTCAATCCCCTCCTCACACTATCCACGTCTGAAGAAGGAAAAGGCGAAAGGGTAGGAGGCCTACTTGCAATCACTCTTAGTTTGCATTGTGAAAGACATATTAGTCATAGTTTATCATACTATTTTATTTATCACACTTCAAACCACTAAACACTTGCAATTTAAGCACAATAGACCTAAAACACGCATATCACCAAAGAACAAAACTACTCTGATATCAAAATGTAACAACCCAAGAAAATAGATTGTACTACTACCTTGACTTTCTACAATTTAGTATTAAGCAGTACTTAGTCATATGGTTAATAAAAGGCATACATAAACACAATATAATAATGTAGTTATAGTCCTTTAATAAGTAAAGTTTTTCAAAATACACAGGCTTCCAAAGTCTTCCAAAATACTCTTCAAGAGACTAATAACTACATTATATATATTAATAATATATATATATATATATATATATATATATATATATATATATATATATATATATATATATATATATATATATATATATATACATTTCAAAAAGAACTCCAAGAACAACCCTTAGGTTATTGATGAGTCTCATCACCACCTGCAACCCAATTTGCTCATGCATTGAAGTAATCATTACAAAAGAGACACAACAACCAGCACACAAGGAGGGTAAGCTAATGAAAAGTTTGGAAAATCACACTAACAAATGAATTCAAACACAATACAATCAAGCACACACGCTACAATTTAAATTACTTTCATAAATAGATAATTCTAGACTAAGTTTATCCGAATTTATGCATTGACTCAAACTTCAGAAGCCTTGCACCTACCACCCAAAATATATTTGAATCCTTAAAATCTCAAGTGTTACAAACTAGTAGTAGTACTTAGTTTTCCCTCCTCGTGACAAGGTAAATTCTCTATAGGTTAAAATAAAAAAAAAAAAGAGGTCCCCAACCTTAGAACAAGCTAAAGGAACCTCATTCGCTCTCTACCACCTAAATCTCATCCCTTACATGAGTATATGAGTGTGGTAGATTGTAGGGATGACTTCAAAGGGTGTCGTAAGATCCCGTTAGGATATTACGAATTTAATAAAATAAAATAAAGAATTAATTACACAATAATTAATAATACCTCATTTCCCAAAACACAGGGAAATTTAAAACTTTTAACATCGTATAATAAACATTGTCTCATAGTTTATAACGTGAAATAATGTTCCAGAATCTCTCAAAAGTTTACATATCATTTAAAAATCCAAAACCAAGAAAACATAGTAATAAAATTCCATGATCATCCACTCTCCGCAGCTAAGCCTCACCAGCTCCACCTGCATCATCACCTGCTCACGTGTACTGCGTACACGATCATCGCCAAACACAAGCAGATAGGGTGAGCTAATAGAAGAACACATAAAAATGTACCAAACACACATATACATGTATAATAGATAAACATTATATCAAGAACACAACTCTTCCTTTATACCATATGGCCACAACCATATATGTATCCTTTCATTTCCCACGACGCTTGCTCCATTCCCATCACATGGCCACTACCATGTACATCGATACATCTCGTGGAAGACTCGTTACCTTCCCACCACATGGCCACCATCATGTATAGTAAAGTATATAAGGGAACCTCGTTCCAGTCCTTTCACATGGCCACAACCATGTTAGCAGTCTTCTACATCTCCTATTAAGTATCTCAAAGCGCCTTGTTGCCACACTTATCAGCCACAACCGATAGAGCACGTGCGGAAACCATGCTACGGATCACACACCGTAACGTCAGGTGGAGTTCCCAAATACGAACATAGTCTGCAACGTCCCAGGACTACCAAACTCGTCAGTGACTCACTGAGAAGGGCAATCCATCTGGACCCATCCGTACTGGCAACAACCAGCACACTCACACTGACACACTCGCCAACCCGAGCCACAACTCAAGGTTCCTCGTGTTCATCCGCTATCTCGAGCCACAACTCAAGAGAAGTCATTCCGGGCCACAACCCATGGAGTGCCACGTGCTTAATCCCTATCCTAAGTCACAACTCAAGGATACGTTTCGGGTCACAACCCATGGAACACCAGCAAGCTCACCATCGAGATATCTTAGGAGCCTTGTAGATCCCACATCATCATTCAAACTCCAATCAATCCAATACTGCAAATATTTTGCTCCTAAACCTATCATCCAACCCTCCCTGGTCTTAACATTTCATCTCTCGCCTAAGTATACCAGTCCACCTCGCTTAGGCTAGATTACCTCGCCTGAGCGAGCACCATTCACAAAACCAACCACGAACTCTCGCTTAGGCGAGTCCTACTCGCGTGGGCGAAATCACGTTTCGCCCAAGACTCTCCTCTCTCGCTTGGGCTGCGAGTTAAACTCCCATCAGAATGCTCTTTGAACTCTCGTTTAGGCGAGAGACTCTCGCCTGAGCGAGACACGGTTTCGCCTAAGAAACAAACCTCGCCTACGCGAGTTGCGCAACCAACACACTCGAGACACCCACGGATTCTCGCTTGGGCGAGTCATACTCGCCTAAGCGAGTTGGTCTATCGCCCAAAAGCAAATCTCCTCGCCTGAGCAAGCTGCTCGAGCACAGGGAGGTTTATGAGTCCCTGCATGTCTCGCCTAGGCGAGCCTAGCTCGCCTGAGCGAGAATTGTAGGTTCTGGCACTGATTCACGCACATACATTCTACACCAGAAACCCAACACACTCCCAAAATATACCAATCCAATTTGATCACATTGCACCATCAGAACAATATACTTTAGACACATTAGAGACCCATAACTCCAAAATTGCACAACAGCAACACCCTCAAATACAGAATACCCATCATGTTCATGCAATTAGGTAGAAATCCCAATCAAATAGTGTCAAATCACCCAACCCCCAATTCATCACATGACTAACCCGAAAATCCAAGGCAGAAAATCATCAAATTCATACAATCAGAACAGATTACAATATTACGAGGTTCAACTCCCCTAACCTGAAAAATCCCTTGCTTAACTTCTGAAATTGGGGAAATTCCTTTGATCACCAAGGCTTGCCTTATCACCACTTCAATTACCCCTATCTAATTCTCTCAAAATTTTCTATTTTACCTTGAATTCGTGCACCTCACAGAGCTCTCTGAAAATAGCCTCTCAAAACCCTTTCCACTCTCAAATTTTGCCTTTTAAAGGCCCTAATGCTAGGTCAATGCAAAAAAACGAAATTGGGTTTTATGATGGAGTTAATTGATATTCAAGCCCATTATTAGTTGTTTTCTTTTTCAGCCCCTCTTGACTACTCCCTTCTGCCAAGATCTTCCTCACCTATTCATATTCAGCCACACAACTTTTTAGCAAAAAGAAGTTAAATTTGAGTCCGCCCAGGTTCGAACCCACACCATGCCAAAGCCAAATTAATTCTAAACCATCAGGAGTATGACCCAACATGTTATGAAAACAATCCTAACTAAAACAACACACAATTGGCATACTTAAGACTCGAACCCAAGTCCTCTCACACAATAAAGTACTCTTAACCACTTAAGCTAGTACTTTTACACGTCATACAAAACAGAATTTAATATCATAAATGCACTATCTACCCACATTTATTAATTAATTAAATTCTGCGGATCTTACAGGTGTTCCTAGTCAATGCATAACACTAAACTAACATTACCATATCCTTCTTGCTTAGAAAAGATATGGCCATACAACAAATTACGACACTCCATTATCATATATAATTTATTAACCTAATAATATTCTTATTGTAACCAATATCCCCTTTTTACTTCTCAATTTCTAGAATTACTTCATAGAAAAGTTATCTAAAATCTAATAGGTTCGCTCAATGAGATCACGCACTTGTTCAGCGAGTAGCCCTTGGGGATCTACTCACTCAGCAACTACATGGCTCGCTCAGCGAGTCTAGCATTGGAGCGAATTAAAAAATAATTCCTCCAACAGAAACAGTCTTACTTAGTCACCAAAACTCTTTAGAAATCAAATTAATATTCGTCTAGCCGAGCATTTGGCTCGCCCAGTGAAATGAGTACTGGGAGAAAATCATTTAAATTCTTGCCCAACGAGCACCCACTCACCTATCGACCAAAGCTCTCAAGAAATTTGAATTACACGAACTCACTTAGTAAGAATACCTCTCGCCTAGTGAGTCTGCATAATTCAGAGACTCAAAATCTAAATTTTCCAGACAATCCCAGCCATACCAAAATCCAAATCAATATTTCATACTTCACATAAATCACAATATCACCCATTTCATATTGAAACAACCTATATTAGCCAACTAATCCCATTTACATTACATGTCACAGAAAGCCCCAAAATTTTATAATACATACATAACCAAACATGAAGTTAGAGATTTTTTTTATTAGCTACCAAGATATAGTATCAACCCACAGTCAAACATCCAAATGAAAATCATCATACAAGAACTAAAGTTTAGCTTCTCTCACCTTGAATAGAAACTCTTAAAGTTTAGCTTCTCTCACCTTGAATAGAAACTCTTAAGCTTCTCAACACTCTCCCACCCATAGAAAGCTATCTACACCCAACATAAGGAGATAAATCATTGATTGAAACACTGCATTGAAAATCATCCACATGCACCGAATGAATCAGATGTAAACATAAAACTTATAAAACCCTAAACAGACCAAGGTCACATAATGATTCTAGAAAAAGGGTAGAGAGGAAGCTTACTCTAGTCATGATTTTGATCGGATAGATTTGGAGAACTCTCCGCAATTATTCCAAAAGTAGCCTCTGATAAAGGAGAATATGAGATTTGAGTGAAAAAAAGAATGAAAGAGAGAGGACAGATAAAATCCTTTGGAAGAGAGATGTTTTAGACAAGCCTATATACTTTTGCCTATTCATTTTAAACCTTAATTTTTAGAGGATCTCATAAGTATGATGAGGTCATTTAGTCTAATATAATTATGGGAAAAATATGTTTTTGGTCTCTCAAGTTGGACTTAAATTTGGAAATGGTCACTGGTCGAAACTTGGTCACTGTTTGGTCCTCGTACTTTCAAAATTATTATTTTTAGTTCCTATTTTTGGACGGCATTAAAAATAACAAATGGCGTACCACATTTAATTTTTTTTATAACAAAAAACTATTGTCGATCTAGCGGACGCTTTTCACGAAAACTAGTAAAAATATGCTTTTGGTCCCTGAAGTTTAAATTTAATTTGGAAATTGTCCCTAGTTGAAACTTGGGACTAAAAACATATTTTTTCCAGTTTTCGTGAAAAGCGTCGACCTAGTTTTTTTTCTATAAAAAAATAAATAAATAACATGTGTTGTTATTTTTAACATCGTCCAAAAATAAAGACTAAAAATAATGATTTTGAATGTACAGGAACTAAACAATGACCAAGTTTCAACCAAGAACTATTTCCAAATTTAGATCAAACTTGAAGGAAAAGAAACATATTTTTTCTTATAATTATTTACCTTTTTCACGTGTAATTGTAGAATTAAAAAAAAAAAAAAGGAATGGCGTTAATGCTAATGAATTTGCGGTGCACATTTAACTTTATCACCTAATTCGGATTAAGTTTCAATTTATATATTAATTAATAATTTTTAAATCTTATTTATTTGTCTAGGGCATTCATCATCTTGGTCTTCACATTTGGTTTTTAATTTTATCCTTTAAATGATTTTTAGATTAACATAATTATTTAAATCAATATTACAAAATTAATTGTAGGTTTAAATTTAACCAATTTTTTATTTCACCGTTTCTTTAAATTTAACTATTTTTTAATTATATAAAGGACATTATTTTTCTTGTCCACATTTATCTTCAAATTTGACCTTTTAAATATTTTTTTTAAATTAAAATAATTATTTTATCAATATTACCTTTTAAATGATTGTTTATTTAAATTTAGCTGTATTTCAAACTTAATTATTTTAATTAAAAAATAACCGACGAAATAAATAAAAACTAATTTAAAAAAAACACTATAAAAATTATTTATAATTAATTTTATAATTATAATAATAAAATCATAATTATTTTATTATTTTTTATTATGATAAAAAAATCGTACATCCGTGCATATTTTTTCACCGAGACTATTATATAAAAAGATACATTTTCTTATGTTTACATTTTGTTTCCTGTTTATTCTTTATATAATAATTTTTTAAATTAAATTAACTTTTTTATTATTTTACCTATAACTTACACTTTTTTAAAATTTAATTGTTCATTTTTTTTAATTTGACAGTATTTTTAATTCAACTAACTTTTTAAACTAAAATAACTATCTATAATATAAAAAAATTCTAAAAAAAATTACTTACAATAAAAATATTAAATTTATTTTTATAATTATAATAACACTAATTTTATTGCTTTCTAGAAAACAAAATAACACATAAGATAATGCACGCATATATTTTCGTATTTTC
>Ga0214543_1004021_pt1 | contig 28156 bp, 19 predicted proteins | sample CNSS2metaG_FD_160094 | JGI IMG/M metagenome (GOLD analysis project Ga0214543, IMG submission 160094) | Root nodule microbial communities from cowpea collected in UCLA plant growth center, Los Angeles, California, USA - CNSS2 | ecosystem: Host-associated > Plants > Roots > Nodule | place: USA... | reverse complement strand
ATAGCTTCACTATGATCAACAAGAGTACAAAAGAGTCTCAATCAATAGCACATATTAGTGCCAACACCCAACCAAATAACAAAGCAACAAAGCTTTCAAATAGAGAAGAACAAGAGAGGAAAACCTCAAACAATCACTGCTGCAGTGCGAAATTAATATCTCCAAGCTCAGACCTCGTATCAACGATCCAACCGGTCAGAAAGAAGAGCAATGAGTCTCGAACCTGCTGTAAACATTTCAGCACGATCCAACGGTGAACGAAGCCGCAGTGCCGAATTTACGGCGACAGCTCTATGAAAAACGTGAACATAATTTTTCCTCTACCTCTTCCTCTATGTGTTAGGGCTTTCAGTGTGTTCTGACTCTATTGTTCTGCCTCTCTATTTATTTTATAGCCTCCTCTCCACTAGATTAAGTGAGACATGAGCTTCTCAAATTTTGGACATTTTCTTCACATAGGAAGGGAGCCCAATACCCAACATATTTCAAATGAATCAACATGAAAAAAAAGATTATTTCTTTCATATTTATTCTTTCAAGTTTTACTATTATCAATAATTTGTATCAAAATATACTTTTATATGACATTTTTAAGTAGATCATTTTGTAATAAATAAAAATAAATTATATTTTAAAAAATAACTAATTATCATATAATTTCTCTACTAAAAAAAATTATATAATTTTCTTACTTAAAAACAACGATCATATACATTTTTTTCTCAAATCATTCTTACAAATTATTTATTTTTATCTATTTTTATCGTAGTAAAAAATACTGTTCATTCATATCTATATTTTCATTGAATTCTTACATTTTTTTAAAATATTTTTCTTCTTATGTATTTCGTAAATATATAAATCCTGTTAAAAATAAAGGAATATTAATATTTTCTAATTTTAAAATTTTATAAATAGTTTATTTTTTCATGTTAATCTGTGTTTCCAAAAACAATTATTAATTTTCAACTACTATAATTCACTATTTTTATATCTCTTCTCTTTTAAAAATTATATTTAATAAAACTGCGCCGCGAGAAATGTCTTCTTTTTCTTCTCAAGTGTTATGTGCATGTTTCCCTGATTGCTCTCTTTCTTTTTGACATCTTTTCGGAATCTAAATGATGTTGTGTTAGAGTTTTTCAAAAGTATATTTCAGAAATTAGTTTTTAAAAAGAATATATATATATATATATATATATATATATATATATATATATATATATATATATATATATATATATTATAAAAGGTATCTAGGTTTTTCTTATAATAAAATATATTCAAAATAAAATATCATTTTATAGATTTTTAATGTTCAAAGTACACCGAAGAGTGCAAATCAAATATATTATTATATTTAAGTTTAAGTGTTAACAAATATAATAATATTTATGATGGTCGTTGAAATAGGTAGTTGAAATAGTTATTATTATGAATATTTTTTTATAATTTATTTATAAATTAGTTTTTAAAATTTAGCTATCAAGATTTTATCTATAAAAGGAAATTGGTCAGCAAACATTAGCTACCAAAGTTTTTTTTTATTGAAGGAATTGATTTCTAAATTAGTCTTTAATTAATTAGTGATCAATTTAACAATCAATAATAAATTTTTATTCACTATAGTAATTTATAATTTTTTGTTACTAAAATTGGTTGTTAGTAAAACATTTTCTTGTAGTAATTTTTTTTTTATCATTTGTGGAACTTTGATAGTTAATAGTATTTATCTTTCTAAATTGCATAAATTTTTACTTCTTCAAGTGGTAAAATCGCAAGATATGCTAGGTAGATAACTTGGTCAAGGTTGACATGAATATGTCATGTAAAGTCTGAACTAAACTAAATTAATTTTTACGGTTTAGAGTACACATGAGTATTTTTAATTTTTTTCACATATCTTCATGTATTAGTAATTATAGAAAAAGATTAAGGCAAGCAAATAATCTTGTAAGGCAAATGATGCTGAAATGTTTTTTATATTACTTTTGAATACATACAATCATTTGAGTTTTTAAAATACTCTTAATTACTAACTAAAATTTATTATAAATCACAACATTTTGCGAGTCTTTGTATAAACGTATGGCAGATTCTCCTCTAAAACAATCTTTATAATCCTTGGGGGGTTGACTTTGTAAAATCATGTCAAGGTTTAGATCGTGTGATTGCTCCAAACTATTTAAAAGTTTGAGATTGTCTAATGGTTCAAAGTGGATTTGTTTTGCCCAGCATGTCTACCTTCATTAGCGTGTCTGGTGGTATCAGATTGCTTGCCTATCATCAAACCTTAAATTCTTCTTTCTCTTGTATTATTTGGAAACTCCGCCTAAGTGATGTTTCTTGCTTAATAGTTATGAGTTTTTTCTATGACAAATTCTGTAGTGAACCATTTATATCTAAAACAAGTATATACTCATATAAGATAAGTAGTGACAAGATAATTAGCAGATAAATAGATAAATTTAACAGTTGATTCTTGATCTTGACGTTCATATTAACGATGAGGATAAGACATTATTGTTGTCGTGTTATATGCCTAAGACGCATGGTCATTTCAAAGAAACTCTATTATATGAAAGAGAAAATCTCTCGCTTGATGAGGTTCGATGTGAAGGCATCCAGTGTTAGCGATGACCTTATAACAAGGGAAAATCATCCAGCACACATGACAAAGGTGTCAAAAGGAGGTCCCAGTGAAGGAGGAGTTGCATAGACTATATTAGATGTTATCATTGCATTAGTATGATCACACTAGAAATTTTTCCTCTCAGAGATAGAAGAAGGCTGAAAACTTTGTTAGAATGTTTGGGTCTAGCAGACAGTCTGGTAAAGATAGACCGTTTGTCTAGTGGAAAACCTATGGTGGAATATGATTTTGAATCATCAAAGGTCCTCATTGCATTAAGCAATATTGATTATTATAAAGGGATTATGGACTCTAGATGTTCATTCCATATGATACCTAATTGTAAATGGTTGTAGGAGTTTACAATATGTGGAAGAGGTTTAATTCTCCTGATGATAATAAATTTTGTAGGAAAAATGGGATTGGAATCATTAAGTTTTGTTAGATAATCTTTAATTTTGTTAGATAATCTTTAGATTATGTTTTAGATTACGAAGTTGTTTTTATTTGGCAAAGTAATAGGGTATTTTATATTTGGTGAATTAGATTTAAGTTAATTGTTATTTTAGTTAGTTGGAGTATCTAAGATTTAGTTTGATAATATGGCATATTAGATAAGATTAGATAAGATTAGATTAGATTAAGATTTAGTTTGGTTTGTTAATATTTGGTTTGTAAGTGGCTATATAATAGTCCATTCTCCATCAATGAAAAATACCACAGTGAGTTATATTGCATATTCTTTTAGTGTGTGTGTGAGTTTTTTCCAACAAAATGGTATTAGAGCTTTATGCTCTGAGTACTGAGTGAAAAAAAAAAGAGAGGAGAGAGTGAGAAAAAAAAGGGAGAGAGAGTTAAACAATGCGAGAAAGGAAGAAATGAGTGCGCCTGAGTGAAAGATGACTAAAGTAGTTAACAGTATGACGGTGCCGCAATTGACGAAGAAAACCAATTATGATAATTGGTGTCTGTAGATGAAGATCCTTCTGGGATCCCAAGACATTTGGGATATAGTGGAGAGTGGATACGAAGAACCCGCAGAGGACACAAATCAGACGGTGACTCAGATTACTACACTGAAGAAGACGTGAGTAAGAGACAAGTTGGCTTTGTATTTTTGTACAATGTTGTGGACGAGTCAGGTTTTGAGAAGATTGCAAACGTTGCATCTTCAAAGGAAACATGAGATATTCTGGAGGTTGCATACAGAGGAAATGACCGGGTCAGACAAGTTCGGCTTCAAGCTCTCAGAGGAGAGTTTGAAAGGTTGAAGATGAAAGATAAAGAACAGGTAACTGAGTACATAACTCAGGTAGAGAAGGTGGCCAACCAACTCGGTAGGAATGGAGAGCCAATGCCAACAAGTCGAGTTGTGGAGAAAATCTTGAGATCACTCACAGATGATTTCGAGAGCATCGTATGCACCATCGAGGAGTCGAAGGACCTTTTAGTTCTCTCAGTGGAAGAACTTGTCAGGTCATTGGAGGCCCATGAACAAAGGAGAAGGAATAAGCATGAACTGCGTCACCAAGCACTATAGGTAACACTTGATTTGAATGAAACTCGAAATACTCAGAGCCGAGGTCTTGGAGGCAGAGGACGAGGTGGATGTGACAAAGATGATGTTGAAGAGAGCACAGATCAAAGCAGACAGTAGAATTGGAATGGTTGTGGTCAAGAAAGGGGTCGGGGAGATTAGTCCAAGTTAGAAATGGAATGTTTCAGTTGTGGCAAGTACGACCACTACGCAAGAGAATGCAGATCGGCAAGTTGCTACAACTGTGGCAAGGTTGGTCATATAACAAAGTTTTGTCGAACTGAAAAACAAGAAAAAAATATTCTCATAGAGGAACACGACGAGGAGGAGATAAGGATTTTAATGATGATGCAAAACTCAGATGTTGAACTCAGGAGCGGTAAATCGGAAGCTAAGTGGCGTTCAGGCTGTGTGAAGGAAAGGAGATCCGGTGACGAGCTTAGTCCAGGCTATTTAAATAGACCCTTGTATTGTCTGAAACAATCCTTGAGGCAATGGAACAAGCGACTTCATGAGTTCATTACTAGTATTGGTTTTGAACGTAGAAAGTATGATACTTTCATCTACTTTAAGTTTCTAGTAGAAGATCACTTGATAATATTTTTTTTTATATTGATGACATTTTGAAAGCTATTAATAATAAGCCTTAGGTTGAGAAGGTTAACACTAAGATTTATAACCAATTTGATATAAGGGTCTTGGACTTGTTAGGAGGATTCTAGGCATTGAGATCATTAGACGACGTGATTTAAAGCGTCAATATGTGTCGTAGGAGACTTACCTTAAGAAAATCCTTAACGAGTTTGGGATCATAAACTCAAAATTTTTGTCCACACCTCTTGTTCCTCACTATAAGCTGAAGTGATGAACAATCTCTCAAGATGGTGGAAGAACAAATTCATGTCATATGCAAGCATAATTAGTTTTTGTGATGCATGGAATGCTTTACACTTGTCCTAACACAACCTTTTTTGTGAGTGTTGTTAAAAGGTCCATGTCGAATCCTGGGGAAGCTCATTGATAAGTTATTAAGCATATTCTTTGTTATCTGAAAGGATAAAAAAGAGTTTTAGTGTATGGTGAAGCTAGATGATATGCTAGAGACACTCTTATAAAGGGTTACATTGACTCAACCTTAGAGTTTCCGCCACAAGGAAATCTTCATTGGTTATGCGTTTATTGCATATTGTATTGTAAATAGTTGGAAGGACAATCAACAGAAGGTATTGGCTTTATCCACCAATGAAGTTGTGTATATTGCCAAGAGGTAATGAAGAATGCCTTATGGTTGACGAGTCTAACCAAAAAGCTGAAGGTGCACATCCCAAGTGTGACAACAACAATGTTATACAATTATCCAAGAAAAAATTTTATCATGAAGGAACTAAATATATTGATACCAAGTTACATTTTGTAAGAGAGGACATTACTTTGTAAAGGTGATGAACATCTCAAAAGATCATAATTCCTTTAATAAGATTACGAAGGTTCTACTAGAGAACTAGTTCTTCATCGCTTGGATTTGATTCAACTTATTAGTGATTAAGCCTATAATGGGTTCAGTGGTAGATAATAATTCTCGCTAAAAATATTTGTGTTGAACAAAGGTGAAGATTTATTAGGATTTACTTAGTAAAATCTTGTTAAGGTTACTAAATTGTCAAATTGCTTTAGATTGTCTGATAGTTCGAGATTGTTTAATGATTCAAGTGTGTATGTCTTGATTAGTGTATTTGCCTTCATCAATGTGTCTTCTAGAGCTTTGATGGTAGCAGACCTTAACTTCGTCTTTGTCTTGTATCATTTGAAAGGTCCGCACAAGTGACATTTCAGGCTCAATAGTTGAAGAATTATTCACGTGTCTACTTTTCTAATTTAGGCAAGACTTATGGAAGTTAGTTATGACAATTATGTTGTACAAATAGGATCTTGTATTAATAGTTTTAGTTAATTGAGAATTGTAAGTTGAATTGTATAACATAAAACTATTAATGGAGTGAAAGGTTATTAAGAGAGAAATTCATGTTGTAATCTTTGTTTTGACAGTGAATTCTTTCCTAAACATAGATTGAAGTTCATTAACACTTAAATTGAATAACATTATGTTTTGTGTGTGATGTTTCCTTGTCTTTCATTTATTCACCTTCTATTAGTGTTTTATTGTTTATGTGGTAGACGTTGTGTAGTGAGTTTGTTTAAGCTATTCCACAAAAATTTTGACCTCCCTCAACTCAACAACATCTCTAATGAAGTGCATTCTAACATCGATGTTTTTAGTTGTCTTATGATATACACAATGATAAACTCAATGTATGACACTTTGACTATTGCAATGAATACTCATGTGGTCTTCCTCAATCCCAATTCTCCTATCATCCCCTTTCAACCATAAAGCCTCCTTTAACTTTTCTCTAAGTGTGATATATACTCTAATTGAGTGCTGGATAATACACAACCTATTGCAAGCTAATATGGTTCTTTCTAGTGTCCAAATTTCTTGTATAGTCTACATCTACAAACCCTTTAATATGGTTTTCACCATGGATAGACCATATATACACCGGTTAGAGAGTACCATTTCATTCAAATATTTCAACACTTATTTCAAAGCCTCTCAATAAGCATGTAGAAGATTCATCATGAACTTACCAACCACATTAGCCTGCACCTAGTGCTGGACATAATTTACTAAACTGCATTACGCTGTTAAAAACTACAGTGAACTGAAAATAGTTCCTTTGAACTGAACTAAATTGAAAAAATAGTTCAGACAAACTGAACTGAACTATTTTATGTTCTACAAAATTGAACTGTACTGTACTGAGCTACATTGCAATATGAACTGAATTGGACTACTATAAACTGAACTACACTAATTTTGAGATGAACTGTACTAATTTTGAACCAAACGACACTAATTTTGAACCAAATTGCACTATTTTTGAGTTGAAGTATACTATTTTTGAACAAAAATACATTAATTTTGAACTGAATTGTACTATTTTTGGACTGAAAGATACTATTTTTTAACCAAATTACACTAATTTTGAATCAAACTATACTATTTCTAAATCAAATTACACTGATTTTGAATTTCAGGAAGATCCTACATAATATGAGCAAGTTTTGTATTTATTGTTGACAAACAAAATGCATAATACTTCAATACACCAAAAGGCATAATACATTTGAAAGTAATATATTTCTCAACAAAACCAGCATAATACTTCAATACACCAAAATTAAAATATTAATACATAGGTTGTTCCATAAACAATATCAAAATATTAATACATCTTTAATCATATAAATTAATAGCAATTGAAGGTCTCATTTCATCCTGAGGGAATTATTAATCACATGTTTTTTTCTGAAAAATAGTAGAAACCCATATATTTCGGTTGAAAATATATAAGAATACATTAGTTTGTAAAATTATTTGCAGATTAAAGTGCATAAATTATTAGCTATAGAGTACTAAGAATTAAGATTAAAATTGCGTAAAATTTATTGATGAAGAAGGTTTGTATTATAAATTTTTAGAAGTTAATAAGTGAAAATGTGGTTACGTCTATTTAATTTTAGGGACTATATTATTTGTTAATTCATAATTTTAAGAATTATTCGTCATTTTATTTATATATAGAGATCAATTTAATAGTTGATTTCAACTTTATGTACTAAAACAATAATTTTAATAATTATTCATATTTTTTTAGAGATCAATTTAATAGTTAATTTTAACTTTAGATACTGAAATAATTAATAGTATTTAATTTTATAAATTATTTATCACTCTATTGTTATTGGAAATTTTAAGAAATAAATATACAATTCACTCAACAAATCCATTCCTGGTTGCTTATTAAAGACTATATTTTTATCTTAGGTTATGGTTTAAAAGAAATAAGATTAATCACTAATATACACATTATGAACTATTTTTATTATTTTCTTAATTTTGAAGTGCAGTTTGACTGATAATTGTAATTTAGGAAATTAATCGATAATTTACTTTATAGATGTTTGTCGAATGCAACCCACATAATATTGTTTTTTTTGGCAGTATTTGTTTTACATTCTTTAAAGTTCAATTTTTCAAAACTTCACTAAAATATAGTCCAGATTAATTTTACTATTAATAATTCAGATACTTTAAGTTTAAAATAGTTCAATTAACTTAAGTTTAGTACAATTAGGATATTTTTTCCCAGCCCTACCTACACCATATCCAATATATACTACACACCACCATGTACATGATGCTCCTGACTCCTTTAGCATACGGAATAGCCTTCATCTCCCTCCTATCTTGCTCAAAACTAGGAGATTGGATGATTAAGAGATTCTTGTGATAACCCAAATTTAAGCTAAAATGAAGAGTATTTTGACCGTCACATATAAATGTCATTTGAGATATCTATCTAAGTTATAATTCTTTAAATAATTGTTTAGGCCAAATAACCTCATAATTTTGTATTCTACTTCTACACTAGGTCTTGCTACAACATTTTGTTTCTCACTCTTTCAAGAGATCATATTATCACCGATGAAGACATCATATCTAGAGGTGAATTTCTTCTCAAAAAGGGAGCCTATCCAATCAACATTTAAATAACATACAATTCTATTGTAATCTTTTTGTCCATATAATAATCATTTTCTTGGAGAATCTTTAATTTACTTTAATTTACAAATGACAACATTCCAACGATATCGATCTACATGGAGAATTAAGAAAATGACTCATCACACTAACTAGAAAAGAAATGCCAGCGCGAGTAGTTGTAAGATAGTTCAATTTTCGAACTAATCTTCTAAACTTCTCAAGATCTTAGAGTAGTTCCCTCTAATTAGGTAAGAGTTTAGCATTAGGATCCATGAGTGTGTCAACAAAATTTGAATTTACTAACCCAATTACCTCCAAAATATCTAATGCATACTTCCTTTGAGAAATAACAATTCCATTGTTGGATAGTGCTACCTCAATCCCCAAGAAATATTTGAGTTTGTCAAGGCTTTTGGTTTGAATGTGGTGACAAAGGTGTTGTTTTACTTGTGAGATGCCATGTTGATCATTGCCAATAAGTACACTATCATCAACATATACTATTAGATAGGTATACCCAACACTTGAGTGATGGTAAAATACTGATTGATCCATCTCACTCCTAGTCATATCAAATTGTTGAACAATAGTGCTAAATTTTCCAAACCCAACCCTATGATATTACTTGAAGTCGTATAAAGATTTAGATATACGACAAAACAATGTAGAAGACTCTTATTGAGCAACAAAACCTAGAGAATTCCCCATATAAATTTCTTCATGCAAATTACCAATAAAATCATTTTTGACATGTAGTTAGTAAAGAGACCAACATTGAAGAGGATCCATGACTATGAATAAACGAATAGAGACCAACTTTGCAACTGGAGAAAAAGTGTCACCATAGTCCAATCCAAAAATTTGTGTATGACACTTGGCTAGTAGGAGATTGTTGAGATGAACAAAAGTACCATCAACGCCGACCATGATTGAAAAAACTCACCTACAACCAACAATAGATTTCCTAGAAAGTAAAGTTATGAGTTACCAAGTTCTACTACTTTGAAGAGCACTTATTTCATCAAACATGCTCTAATGCAAATCTAGATTAGCTAAGGCATCACCTAAAGATTTTGAAATCGTAATAAAAGAAATAGAAGAAAGATAAGTTATAAGGTGATGGAGAAAACCTATGATAACTCAAAGCAATATAATGAGGAGAGAGATTACAGATAGAGAGTATACTCTTATAGAGGGCAACAGGAAGATTAAATTGAACTATTGGAGTGCTAGAGGGGATGTAGGAGTTGGAACTAGAAGAGAGTCATATGAAAAGGTGGTGGAGGTTAGAGATATGTAGATATTTTAGACACAAAAAGAAGGTCACAAATAAATGGGATAAAGACTTGATTAGAGGGAGACACAATAGGAGAAGGGTTAAACTTAAAGTACTAGGAAGACTCAGCAAAAGTTATATCCTCTCAAATCAAATATAGGTTAAGAGAAGGAGAGAAATAATTATACCTTTTTGGTGATCTAGTGAATTCTAATAAGACACATTTGTAGAACCTAAAAGATAATTTATTAAGACTAGGATCAAAATTGGAACAAACCATGTGGACCCAAAGGCTCTTAGTGGTTAGCGATAGAGAGTTTCATGAGGAAATAAAATAGAATTCATAAATTTTATTATCTAAAACAAAAGATGTCATGCGACTAAAAAGATATATGAACTAAGAACAACATAACCTAAGAAATGTTAAGAAACTTCACCAATGATTAACATTATGCGAGTTGTTTTAATGAGATGTTTATTCTTGCACTTAGCCACCCCATTATTTTGAGGTGTATAAGCATATGAGATTTGATGAAGAATGCCATGAGAATCCATAAAATTTTGAAAAGAAAGAGAAAGATACTCATGGGTATTATCACTACGAAAAGTATGAACAAAATCTCCAAATTGATTTTTAGCTTCATTGTAAAATGATTGAAATATAGTAAACAATGTTGAACAATTTTTCATTAAAAATAACCAATTATATATTAAATAATCATTAATAGAATTAACAAAATACTAAAATCTTAAATTTGATCTAACACAACTTCGTCCCAAAATTCATAATGAACTAAGGCAAAAGGAGACAAAGCACGTTGTAAAACACTCCTTAGAAAAGAACTACAATTGTGTTTTTCTAATTGACACGACTCACAAGACAAACTTGATAACTTAGAAAAACTTAGAACAAGCTACTACATCTTAGCAAGGCTAAGATCTCCCATCTGAGCATGAACGAGAGATGAAGAATCCATGACAAAAGCAACATGTGTAAATGTCTAGAGATAATAAAGATCATGACATTCATTTTACCCTAATATTCAACCATTGTACGATCAAGATGCCTAGGAGCAATAATACTTAATATATATTGACAAACCCCTAAATATTGATGGTATAAAACAATTTAGTATGTTCCCAAACTTCTGAACATGTTTAATAAGCACAGAAGATTTGTTTCAATATAATGCTTAATTGAGCATAAACTTTTAACCAACGAGAAAACTTAATTTTAGAAATACTAGAAACATTTTGATTAAGATGAACAATATAACCTTGACTCTGACGACAATGTCTAATGTCTAATACCCAAGTATCTTAATTAGTTCTATCTAATTTGTCAATGGATAAATGCACATTGACAAAATTGGTATATATGGTCAAATCAAACATCATAGCAGTGTATAATTGTAGAGAAAGAAAGAGGGAAAATAAGCATTGAGACATTAGAATTCCAATAACACCTTATCATAATGAAAGTAACATATATGAAAATAAGGTACTGAGACGAGTTGGATGGCAGTGGTCATGATTAGAGAGGCCACCAAATGCTCAACGAGTATTGAAATGAAACATGGAGGCATGTTGAAGCTTCGAGTGTTGTGATTCTTACGACATGATTGTCATTAGGGCAAGTAGAACCATGTTGTCATTGGTCCAAATAGAGACGATGGTGGTAGTGGTGACAGTAGTGGTGACGACTACGATAGTTGCAGTGCAACAAGGAGACTAGTTGGATGGTGGCAAGAAACAATGGCTAAAAAGAAAAAATAAGAACAATGTCAAAAATAACAAAGTTTTTCCAAAAAACAATTAGTATCGATGAACAGTGGGTTCACCAAGAAGGAAAAGATTAACCTTGACTTTCAATACTATGTTAAAACAAAAGAGAAAAAGACATAGGTTGTTTCCCTAATGTTTATTGAGCACAAAGAGTAATGTATTTATAAATATAAAAATATAAAAAGATGGGCCTAAGTCCACTTACATTTATAGCTTTAATAAATGAAATATAATAAATTTAATGTGAAATATCTAACGATTGTAATCCTCTATATATTCACCTCAAGTTTTCACCTTTATTTGAAGTTATATAGTGATTTCTACAAGAAACATGTTTCCTTAATCTTCAACAAACACCTCAAGTTATTGCATATAAACAGTCTCCTCCAAGTTTCCTTACAAAAAAGTTGTCTTAATTTTCAATTGTTTTAACATTATATTATATGAATTATCAATTAACATCAATATCCTTATCAAATAGTGTTTTACCATAAGTGATAAAATTTCTTATAGTTTATTCCCTCCACTTGTGTACTTTTTTTTTGTCAGTAGTCTTACCTTGAATCTTTCTTTTCCCACAATTGGAATTCTTTCCTTTTATTGAATATCCTCTTGTATTCAACCACCTTCTGATTTTAGGATAGATCAACAAGCGTCCTTGGGTTGTTCCTCTTCAAAGATTCAATCCCATCTTCTGTGACACATTGTCATCCTTAACCTTCTACACTTTGTATTGCCTCTTTGAAGCTTTTAAGATTTTGTGAAAAATGACTTGGTAAAATAAAGGTTCCTTGATTGCCTAGTTGCACTAGACTATCTAGTGGATGATATGCTGCATTTTGCATAGATGGTGGATAGTCTCCGTAATAGCCTAGTCTATTTGTATATACTAATGCCACAACCAATCTAATATATGCTATTTTTTTAAAATATTTGGTTTACATTTGCAAGAAACCCAAACCTACTGTAGTAAAAAATATATATAAACAGTCCTAGGCAGAAAAATATGGATAATAATTCATATCCTACAATGTATTTTACCAAAATTTGCCCTAAATCATAAAGATAATACTAATACTAAATAAACAACAAAAATGTTGGATACATATTAGCTAATTTTTACGTTGCAAGAAGTATTTGGCCCATTCAGTCCTAACTTCTTCAATCTTTTCATATCCCAATGGTTCATCATTGTCAAAAAGTTGTAGTAAGGAATGTATATTAGTTATTTTATAACAACATATATCAAAGTCAAAGATTAATCTTTTCATGTTTTACCTCATGCCAAGAATCTTTAGGAGTAGCATGATCTACAATAAACATCGAGTACATAACATAATATCCACAATTAAAGCTTCATTGTTTCCTATTACACTAATATATGAAATTTATGTAATTAATATATGAAAAATAATAAAAGATACTATAAAATAGGCTTAGTGCAAAGTAATACCTTAGGAGAAATCAATAGGAAGTTATGTGAAAATGAAGTGGTTTTACCTCTCAACATATTATAGACATTCATAGAACTAAAAAGAGAAGTCATAAGTCATTTACAACATATTTCATTATATAAATAACACATTATTTTTGTAATTAACACGTACATTTGTTTTATACTTTTCAAGCATGAGGACATGTTCTTATGCAATGAGAATAACATATGACAATATTGTCCATTGAACAGATAATCATCTATTGCCAATGAGACCTATTAAACAAGAAATTTAATTAGTGATTTGGTAATAGTTACTTAATAGCTAAGTGACTAAGTTCAAGTTACGCATTAATATATGGGGCCATGTAATTTTTTTTTTTATTTCTCCATCCACTTGTGAATGTACCTCCAACATTCAATACTTTTATTTCCAAACTTGTGTATATTTTGAGGCTCAAGGAAACCATAGACATGAGCATTCCCTATGTTGGAAATTAGTTTGTTTACATTGAAACCATAAAGTTTATTGACAATATAACATAAAGTGTACTCACAACATCCATAGATAAAGAATTGTATTGCTCAAAATTTTATTCCCCTAGATTATTTCATACACATTGTGCATGTGGATATACAATGGTATATTACCATTATCCATATAGAAGACTCTTGCATCCCAAGGAATGGCACAAGGTGATTCAAAACGATATGTTGAAACCCTGGTCAACTCATGAATCAAACTAACATTTTGCTGGGATTGGGGCTTAGAGCTAAAATCACATGTAATTGAGGAATTTTTGTCTCCTATAGTTTTGCAAAAGATAATAACAAATTTAAATACGAAGTTTGTGTTAATTTAGGAAGTGTATCATTCTAATGAAGAAAAATATACTTGTTTTTTTGTTGAAATAGCCTTAACTAATTGTTTAGGCCACAAGATGATTGTTCCAAGTACCTCTCCCACTAATTACATGTCCTCTGTGAGAACAGGAACTGAAGTTCTGACATCTCTAATTTCTTCAACTACTTCTCTAGCCAAATGATCTGACATTTGCATATTGTAGAAGGTTGATCCACCCATTTCTGGTAATGTATTACACTCTGGGGCATTTGATGCAATAGTTCGAGCAACTTGAAACTTTTATCTATCCACCCATTTCTATCTTTAATGTTAAATAATCTTAATATCATTGACAACGAGTGAAATTGGTACAACCAGGATATAAAGCCTTTCTTGAATCATCTTTTAATGAATCATACACGTGTGTTCGTCAGAAATTGTCTTCTCCAATATCGTGAATCATATCTTCCATGCAATACTCACAATATAGATTGGACTCTTAACTTAAGATGAGCTTGGAAGGTCTATAATTTCACCATGCAAGGTCAACATAGTATAACTATTTAGGATATCATCACATAGAAGATGTTTTCGTATTAACTCAATTTGTTGTCATCTCCCATTCAAACAATTAACACATGGATAATATATAATACTATTCATTCACCTCACTCCCATTCTGTTGAGCAAATTGTAAAAACTCTTCAACACCATTCTCATACACATCATTGATTCGCCTCGCTTTCATCCAACTTTGATCCATTATTACACAACATAAGAACTTGGTTTAGAAAAACTATTGTATATCCCTAAACTATGCTTTGCGTTATGAAATTCTACATCAAGTAATATGGTTTTGTTATGGAAACCATTCCATTGGATGACTTTTGAGGCTAGATTTGCAACCATATTTTGGTTGCTCTACTAAAACTATCTCAAATACATATTAGGTTTATTTGTTTTATACTACTTTTGTCTCTACTACCATACTCTCCCATCACAAAAATTAAATTTTTATAGGTAAAATTTCAATCTTAAAATAATCATGGCAATAAAGCCTAGCAACTAATTATTAAAGCCTAATTTGGAGTAGCATAGTCACTAATTATTAAAGCCTATCAATGCAAAAGATAATGGTCAAAAATACATTTCAACTCGTATGAAGTTTCGAGTAGTAGGAACTATAACATTTACCAATCCAACAATGGTTGCAATGACAATAGTAACAGAGCAGTTAAGAAGCGGTAGTGGCATGAGAGAGAAGAAGAACTCGTGCCACCTTGGCATGACCTTTACCAAAATTGAACAAAAGTCATTTTAATGTTGAACACTTGTTACTTGTCAAGTTACCAATCTGTTCATGAATATAATAACTTAATTTCTAGAATTGTCTATAACATTTAACATTTTAAAGGGTTTCTTATTTTTATTCATTTCCTACATTTTATCTAAAATTGATATAATCTAAAAGTGTTGCTATAAATTTAAATATTAACAAAATGGAACTTTAAAAAAAATGTAGTGTTAGTTTTCTATATAATTCTTATTTTAGTTCAAGCTTTGGTTAAGTATATCTTGTACTTATACACACACTTTTTCCAGTTAAAAAATCTCCTGTTCTACATATTGTATCATGTAAGTACATAAATGTAACATCCCATTTAAATAATAACCATAATTAAAGGAAATGTCACACAGAATAATATAAGAAGAAAAAAAAATGGAGTATGAACGCTACTCCTTATAGTTGTTCAGAATAAACTAGGAAAGAAACCAAGGCACACCATGATGCCAACAGTAATACAAGAAAGAAGTTTAACAATACTCAAAATGAATGCTCAACGAGCAAGACAAAACATGGGCTACAACCCTAAAAAGAATAATCCAGTAAAGGTGGGGTCTGACTCAAGACAAGCTATGTAGCGAAATCTCCATTACCTAGTTGACCACGCGGAGTTCTCGCATCTGCTCACATCAATAAATTGATGATCATCGCAAAAAGAGAAAACCACACATAGAACATACAAACAAGCAGAAAGGGTAAGCTAGAGTAGAAAATGATTTACCATGCCATTGCATACAATTCATATAGCAAAAGATACATGCATCAACCAAGCATGTGATGACTCGCAAACAATACTCTAAGACTCAAGACACGACTTATCCGGATACATATGATTAGTTAGATTCACTGGATGCTTGCACTTGTGATGGCCTCTACTGCTTTGCAGAGCCAATTGCCAGTGGGTTTCACCTACCACTCACAAGATTAGCCTTCAAATATCTAAGGTCTTCTGCTACTCTCATAACTTGAGTCAGTACGCTCTACGTGAGACTAACTGACTCTTTAGAGTGTCAGGATGCAATACTTACTTGAGTCCTTACTAAATTATATAATGAGACACCACCACGAACTTCATGGAATTACGTCCTAAGTATGAGGCACCACCATGAGCTTCCATTAACACGGGTCACGAAATTACCTCCTAACCAGTGAGGTACAACCACACAACCATCGTGGAATTACATCCTAACCAATGAGGCACCACCATGAGATTTCACCTAGAGATTCATGGAATTACGTCCTGACCAATGAGGTATCACCACGCAACCATCGTGGGATTACGTCCTGACCATGCCAGAATCAAGTTTCTCCAACCAACACAAAATCATTATACATACCAATTCCATGTTAACATTTATAACCAATCATCCCATTTGTGTTACATGCCAAGATCATGCCATACTCATCAATGCCAGCCCATAAACCATCCAATACATGCAAAAATAATTCATTCCATGCTTTAACTTAATAAATCCAACCAAACATGTGGCAAACATTCAAGAACAGAGAAGAAAACAGGTTTTGGGCACATTCTCGCCCAGTTCTCGCTGAGGCTAAAAGGCCTCGCTCAGACGAGAGGGTTCTCTCACTCAGGCGAGCTCGAAAAGTGGAACATTGGTGTTTTCATGTTCTCTCGCTTAGGCGAGACCTCATCGCCTGAGCGAGATGGCTTCTCGCTCAAAACTGGAGCTCGTCGTCTAAGCGACAACTCACGCAACACCTAGGAGGGTTTTTTTATACTCTCGCTTAGGCGAGACCCACTGGCTTGGGCGAGATTATCAAATCTCCTCCACTGTTCACGCAGGCCAACACAGAAATTCATCCAGAATAATGCACAATACATGTTCATATCATTTTAAACACCATACAATCACCAAGAGCACTAAACAAAATTGAAATCAAGCTATATACGTTAAAAATGTGAAACCCTAACTTCCCTTACTTGGAAAGAGCTAGCAAAAAGACTTCGACACCTAACAGCGGAGCATAGTAGCCCTAGGGGCAGATTCAAGAGCTGGAAAAAAATAGCGGAACAGATTTAAACGAGTTTATCAAGACGCCCATTAGTTGGAACCATGAAGAATAAGCTGAAGGAGAAAGAACATGAGTTGAAAACTGACTTACGTGTGGGGTAGAAAACTGGTTTGAGATAGCTTAAAGAGAATCAGGGGCTAAACCCTAGTAGAGCATTGGAGTAGTTCAAAGGAGAGGAGTAAGGTCGCTATTTTCTAAAAGTTGAAGAGAATGAGATGGTTAGGGCAGCTTAGAGTCTTGGACCCCCTATGGGTCAACCCTTAGGCCCAACAGATTTGGGATAGGCCCTTAAAGTTAGGCAGAAAAGAAAGTGGGCGTTACATTCTCCCCAACAACAAAAATTTTGACCTCGAAAATGAAGACTTACCAGGAAAACAGATGCGGATGTGACTTCCTCATATCCTCCTCTAACTCCCAAGTAGAGTCAGTTATTCTCCGGTCGCTGATGACTTTGACAAGACTGACTGGTTTTCCCCGACGTTCCTCAACTCGACTATCCTCTAAAGCAACAGGTGGTACTTCTATAATGAGATCCTCTATGATATGTACATCCTCAATTTCCAATACATTTGACAGATCAAATACATATTTCCTGAACTGTGAGACGTGAAACACCGGATGGAGATTTTCCAACTGTGGAGGCAAAGCAATCTCATAAGCCACTGGCCCAATCCTCTTCGAGATCTAGTAAGGGCTAAGGAACTTAGGAGAAAGCTTTCTTGAGCAGAGAGCCCTTCCCACACTAGTGGTTCGAGTCACCCTCAAGAACATGTAATCTCTAGCCGCGAATTCCAAAGGTCTCCTCCTGCAGTCTGCATACACCTTTTGCCTACTCTGAGAGGCTTGCATCATATCCCTCACCATTCTCACTTTCTTAGTAGTTTGTTCCTGCCATAAAGGGCCCCATATAGCGCCATGCCGATACTCGCATGGAAACTGTTGTTGTATGTGAACTCTATCAAAGGTAAAACTTCATCCCACGCACCCAAATGATCCAGCACACATGTCCTCAACAAGTCCTCAAGCGACTGGATTGTTCTCTCCGACTGGCCATCAGTCTGGGGATGATAGGCTGAACTCATAGCCAACTTGCTACCCAAAGCACTCTGTAGCGTTTGCCAAAACTGTGAAGTGAACCGCGAATCTCTATCTGAAACTATGCTCGACGGTATCCTAGGCAATCTCACAATCTCTTTAATTGGCCATAGACATGCTCAAGTTCATTGCCATGAAATGAGCACTCTTGGTCAATCGGTCCACTATAACCCAGATCGTATCATGGCCTCTAAAGGTTCATGGCAAATAGGTCACAAAGTCCATAGCTATGCTATCCCATTTCCACACTGATATGTCCAAAGGCTGTAGAATTCTACCTTTGCCTTCTGACATGTCAAACAAGCAGACACGAATTATGCCACATCTTTCTTCATACCTTGCCACCAGAAGGTCTCCTTGAGATCTTGATACATCTTAGTCATGCCAAGATGCAAACTAAGACGACTCTTATGCCCTTTCTCAAGGATTAACCTCTTTACCTCATCATCATCTGGTACACACACTCCACGCTGGAACCTCAGTATACCATCATTACTCAAGGCAAAATCCTTTGCTTCATCTGATCCAAGTTGTTCTCTCACTCCTGCTAGATTAACATCTGCTAACTGCCTTTCTTTGACCAAGTCCAAGAAGTCACTAGATATAGTTAGAGTACTACATCTAATGAACTCAGATACCAACTCAACCTGCAACTTCATATCTCTGAATCTCTCTAACAACTCCATCTCCTTGATCATAAGGTGTGCAGTATGCACTATCTTCCTACTCAAGGCATCTGCTACCACATTTGCCTTCCTGGGATGATAGAGTAGTTCAAAATCATAGTCTTTCAGGAATTCCATCCACCTCCTTTGCCTCATGTTTAGCTCCTTTTGATCGAACAAGTACTTGCGACTCTTATAATCACTGAACACGCGAAACTAAGCACCATAGAGATTGTGCCTCCAGATCTTCAAGGCAAATATGGTTGCCAACTCTAGGTCATGAGTGGGGTAGTTTCTCTCATGCACCTTAAATTGTCTTGAAGCATATGCAATCGCCTTCTTCTCTTTCATCACACTTAGTGGGTCAACCCAACCCGGCTTACTTATTAGCGAGCCAAAAAAATTAGAACCCGACTCTACCCACCATGGGTTGGCGGGTTAAACGGGTTGGCTCACTTATTTAAAAAAAACACACAATTTTTTTTCTTCAATCCTAAGAAAACTAAATTATAATTCCGATTAAAATCTAAATAAACTTCAATACAATCCAAATAAAATCCCAAATTATGTTAAACTCCAAATACAAACCAAAATCACAAAAATATAAATTACTATCTAACATCAATTCATTCTTGTCAGTTATCAAACTATAGTATTAGAGTCTTGAATGGATAAATCAACAACATTTTCATCTCTTGAAGCATCTTCTTTGTCCCCATCTACAATAAAAAATGAAAAAAAGAATGTTAACTAATAATATTAAAAGATTAAGTATTAAATAATTAAATTAATTTTACATTACTAACAATAATGTTACCTGTTAGTTCAAAACCATGCAACCAATTTTGTGTTAAAATGAGTGCCTCAACATTCTCTGGAAGAATGGAAGAATGATATTTGGTTAGCACACGAGAACCAAGACTAAAAGTAGACTCACTAGCAACGATAGTGATTGGAATGCTAAGCACGTCACAAGCCGTGGATAAAGAATAGCTCTAATAGCAAGAATATCACAATAGTGATCCCAATACTTACTAAACTTGTTCATCATACTCAATGACATATCTTTAATCATCAGATCATCACTTTTTGCATTTTCTCGCAACAAACATTCAATTTTCCAAACTTGCATGAAGTAACGATTTGAAGTTGGATAAGAAGAACCTGAAATCAAATTAGTCATTACATAAAATGGCTTCAAGAACTCACACATTTTTTCAGCCCTTTTCCGCTCATCATTTGATGGACAATGAATATAAGTTCTATCACGGATAGCCAAGGTTGCAAAGGCACGTTGATATCTAATTGCACTCTCAAGCATAAGGTAGGTAGAATTCCATCTAGTAGCAACATCCATTCTCAAATCTACTTTGGTATCAATACCCCTCACTTGAATAACACATTCTTTAAATGCAATTTTTCTTGCCTCCAATCCTTTTACATACTTGATACTCTCTCTAATCTTATGTAAAGCATCAGAAACCACCCTTAATCCCTCTTGCTCAATAATATTCAAGACATGTGCACTACACCTTACATGAAAGTTATCACCAGTACATATCAAACTATTTTGCAAATTCAATTGCTCATGCAAATTTTTTTGTAACACCTCATTGCACTAGCATTGTCTAATGTGATAGAAAAAATCTTCCTATCTATTCCCCAATCAAGCAACAAAGCAAAAAATTTGTGACAAATCATGACCAGTATGTGGAGGTTCCATTTTACAAAAGGCAATAATCTTACTCTTCAACCTCCAACTCAAATCAACAAAATGAGCAGTCAAACAAATAAACCCTTCTTGATTTATAGAAGTCCAACAATCATATGTCAAACAAATTCGGCTATGAGATTTACGCATTGCGAGTTTCACCCTCTCTTTGTGTTCATAAAATTTCTTTGAAATATTAGACACAACTGTGTTCCTACTTGGAACTCTTACTTCTGAAATTAAATATACAAGCAATTCTTTAATCTACTTATATTCAACAAAATTATATGGAAGCCCATGTTGAATAATAACCATTGAAATAAGGTCATCTACCACTTTTTGGTTAATTTCCCTAGATCTTAATTTTCCAGTATAATCAATTATCATTTTTCCCACATCATTGTCTTTTAATTTCTTTAGGACCGTACACTTTGACAAATGACGTAACATTGTTGAGGTCCCTATATTTGAACCACCATAAACATACTCTGAACCACATGCATTACATTTTGCCTTTTCTTTACCTTCTTTTATACCAATTTTTGTAAAATGATCCCAAACCTTAGAAGTAGTTTCCCTAGGTCTCTTGCTTTCTCTACCAAAATTTGTACCCTCATTATCAATCTCTTCTACGGTTGGTGGCAAAGAATCATTCAAATTATCATTAACACATTGATCATCTACTGTTTCAGAATTCATTTTGTTCTGTAATCACCACAAACATTAACTATATAAACAAACAACCAACAATTTCAAGTAACATAACTTTAAAACAAAATAAAGTATGAAGTGAAAGTGAGGGAGAAAGATGTGAGATAGAAATTATAACCGTGAAAATGATGAACAATCAAATAATGTGAAGTCTGGAAGCAACGGTTTCAAGACAACAACAACAAACAAAAAGATGTAGTTGTGAATTAAAGAGAATAACATTTAGGTTTAGGGTTTTATTTTTTTAATAGTATATATATATATATATATATATATATATATATATATATATATATATATATATATATATATAAATATATATATTTAAAATTTATTGGCGGGTTGGTGAGCCAACCTGACTCATCACGGGTTCAACCCGAATGAGCCGAGTTCTTAGTGGGTTGGGTTCATTTTTAACCCGTTCTGAAATTTGTAATTTTTTTCAACCTAACCCGGCCCGAACCCGTGATGAGTCGGGTTGGCTCGCGCGTTATAACCCATTTTGACGGCTCTAATCACAGTAAACCTCAAAGGGTTTACCAACATTAGGGATCACAAGTATTGGAGCACTCGTCAACCTTTGCTTAAGCTCTTGAAAGCTTTCTTCACACTAATCTGTCCAAGTAAAAGGTTTGTCCTTCTGGGTAAGTTGTGTTAGAGGCGCCACTATCTTGGGACTATGCCACTTAACCACTGCCTCAACCTTTGCTGGATCCACCGCTATGCCCTGTGCGGATATCACATGGCCCAAGAATTGTACTTCGTCCATCCAAAATTCACACTTGGACAGTTTAGCATATAGTTGCTTCTCCCTCAGTATACCAAGCACTAACCTCAGGTGCTCGACATGCTCCTCCTAAGTCCTGGAATAGATGAGTATGTCGTCTATGAAGACTACGACAAACTTATCTATGAATGGCCTGAAGATCCGATTCATCTAGTCCATAAACACAACCGAAGCATTGGTCACACCAAAAGGCATAACCACGTACTCGTAGTGTACATATCGGGATTTAAAGGCTATCTTCTGTACATCATCTGCCTTTACCAATATCTGATGATATCCCGACCATAGATCTATCTTTGAAAACATTGACGCTCCATGCAATTGATCCATCAGATCATCTATCCTCGGAAGGGGGTACTTATTCTTAATGGTCATCTTGTTTAGCTGCCTATAGTCCACACACAACCGTGAACTCCCATCTTTCTTCTTCACCAACAACACTGGTACTCCCCAAGGCGAAGTACTGGGCCGTATAAACTATTTCTCCTATAACTCCTCGATCTGATTCTTGAGCTTTACCAGTTCTGCCGGAGCCATACGATATGAAGCCATCAACACCGGATCGGTTACTGGCACCAGGTAGATAGAGAACTCCACTTCTCTACTGGGAGGCAACCTTGGTACTTCCTTCGAAAATAGATCCTCAAACTCGTGCACTACCGGTATGATAGATGTACCTTCCTCCTTCTCCACCTCTAGATGCGTGAAGATTATGAAGCACTGCGCGCCATCCTGTATTTCCTTCATAACCCCTTGAGACGATGACAACCTAGGCTCCTCTGAGTTGGGGAACAAATTTTTCTCTCGGCAATCTATAAGAATGCGATTGGCAGAGAGCCAATCCATCCCCAAGATCACCTCCAACTCTTGTAGAGGTAGGCATATTAGATTCACTTTGTATATGCGCCCCTCTACTGCCATTGGACACCTAGCACACAAGGACGACGTTCTGACCAAACCCGACGTTCACACACCGGCAAACCTAATCTTTTCAAACAAGTTTCTGACACAAAAGAGAATGTCACTCCAGAATCATACAGTACACACAAAGATTCACCAACAATCATGCAACGACCCATAACAAGGTTACTTGATCCTGCTGCCTCTGCTCTTGTCATCGCATATACCTGACCTGCTACTTTAGGCTTGTTGCCTTTGTTCCTTTACTGGTTCGGTGTCGGAGTCTGAACTAGAGGTCATGCCACCATCCTCGCAGGGGTGGGACAATCCTTGCCAAAGTGGCCTTCCTTGCCACACTTATTGCACCTTCTGAAACCTTCTAGTTGAGGGCAAACACTCCTCAGATGAGGGCCTCCACACTAGAAGCACTGAACTCGGTTCTGCTGGGGAGGAAAACCCCTAGACCCTTGAGATTGAGAATGAGGCCTATCATACGGTTTCCTCCTCTCCTCGTGCCTCTGCTTAGACCCAGATGGTCCACCAATCCTCTATTGTTGCGGGCATTGAGCTTCCACCTCAACTTTCATTTTCTCCATGACTTTGTCCTTCTCCACCAAGGCTGCAAAATCCTTGATGGACAGTGGTGCAACCATCAAACGAATGTCTCCCCGGGAACATTCTCAAATTTCCTGCATCGCCACTCCTCATCAAGTGGCATGGTGTAAAATCGATTGAGGTGCTTGAATTTCTTAGCATACTCTACTACTGACTTTCCTCCTTTAGTCAACTGGAGGAACTCCACATCCTTGGCGTACCTCACGCTATCTGAATTACCCTATTGACCACGCAGAGTCTTGCATCTGCTCACATCAATAAATTGATGATCATCGCAAAAAGAGAAAACCACACATAAAACATACAAACAAGCAGAAAGGGTAAGCTAGAGTAGAAAATGATTTACCATGCCATTGCATACAATTCATATAGCAAAAGATACATGCATCAACCAAGCATGTGATGACTCACAAACAATACACTAAGACTCAAGACACGACTTATCAAGATACATATAATTAGTCAGATTCACCGAATGCTTGAACTTGTGGTGGCCTCTACTACTCTACAAAGTCAATTGTCAATGGGTTTCACCCTGCCACTCACAAGGTTAGCCTTCAAATATTTAAGGCCTCCTGCTACTCTCACCATTTGAGTCAGTACGCTCTACGTGAGACTAATTACGTCTTCAGTACGCAACTATCGTGGAATTACGTTTATCCATCCAACACAAAGTCATTATACATACCAATACCATGTTAACATTTATAACCAATCATCCCATTCTCGCCCAGTTCTCGCTTAGGGTGAAAGGCCTAACTTAGGCGAGAAGGTTCTCTCACTTAGGCGAGCTCCTTTCGCCTAGGCGAGAGCTCGAAAAGTGGAACAATTGTGTTTTCGCGTTCTCTCGCTTATGCAAGACCTCCTCGCCTGAGCAAGATGGCTTCTCGCTCAAAACTGGAGCTCATCGCTTGACCGAAAGCTCGCGCAACACCTGAGAGGGTTTTCTGATAGTCTCGCTTAGGCGAGACCCACTCCCTTGGGCAAGATTATTAGATCTCCTCCACTGTTCACGCAGGCCAACACAGAAATTCCTACAGAATAATGCATAATACATATTCATATCATTTTAAACACCATACAATCACCAAGAGCACTAAATAGAACTGAAATCAAGCTATATACGTTAAAAACGCGAAACCCTAGCTTCCCTTACCTGGAAAGAGCTAGCAAAAAGACTTCAACACCAAACAGCGGAGCATAGTAGCCTTAGGGGCAGATTCAAGAGCTGGAAAAAAAATAGCGGAACATATTTAAACAAGTTTATCAAGACGCCCCCTAGTTGGAATAATGAAGAATAAGCTGAAGGAGAAAGAACATGAGTTGAAAACTGACTTACGTGTGGGGTAGAAAACTGGTTTGAGCTAGCTTGAAGAGAATCACGGGCTAAAGCCTAGCAGAGCACTGGAGCCGTTCAAAGGAGAGGAGTAAGGTGGTTGTTTTCTGAAAAGTGAAGAGAATGAGATGGTTAGGGCAACTTAGGGTCTTGGACACCCTATGGACTAACCCTTAGGTCCAACAGATCTGGGATAGGCCCTTAAAATTAAGCAGAAAAGAAAGTGGGCCTTACAGTCTGAATGTGATTTTTCCCTTTTTGAAAGGTGGGTACGACTTTTTTAAAACATATAGTTATTTACAAATTTATATGTTCCACAAAAATATCAAAGGATGAAAGAAATATAATTAAAAACTCTTGTCCCACGTAAAATTTAAATCTAATAATGATTAAAGTTATTAGAATTCTTTTATATTTTTACGGTGCATCCAATAATTGACTATTTAGGATATAAAATATTAAATTTAATTATTATATATAACTAACCTTTTTGTTAATTTTACTATAAAACTGACATATTAGAAGATGTAATAAATGATCTTAAAATAATTTTTTATCTAACATATCTAAATATAATTATAACACTTATAGGATGCGTTCATTTTCTCTTGTTCAGGTTAAAGAAAGTTGCATTTGTTGGAAGAAATAGATGGACTGTCTCGTTGGTTTTGCATCTTCTGTTGCAAGAGATTTAGTGTGTGGAGCATTAAATCAATTGCGTTATCCTTGCTGCTTTAACAATTTTGTCAAAAAGCTTGAACAAGAAAAGGATGATTTAATTGTAACGAGAGATAGTGTACAAAAATTTGTTACACAAACGAAGAGACAAGAGAGAAAGACTAGTGGAGTTGTTGACAAGTGGCTACAAGATGCTATCAGTGACAATGTGTATCAGATGCTGGAAGAGGCAAGAACAAAAAAACGGTGTTGCTTTGGACACTGTCCAAATTGGATTTGGCGATATCGTGTGGGAAAAAAGTTAGCAAATAAAACCGTGGACCTTGAGAAGTTCATTGAAGAAGGTAGAAAATATGTACCATTTGACCGCATTGCTACGCTTCCTTTATGGACCCTCGATATTCTTTCAGAAAAATGCATGAATTTTGAGAGTCGACAATCGGCATATAAGCAACTACTGGAGGCAGTGAAAAATAATGATGTTGGCATGATTGGATTGTATGGGATGGGGGGTTGTGGTAAAACCACATTAGCAATGGACATTAGGAAGTCAGTAGAAGCAGAGCATCTTTTTGAAAAAGTTGTTTTTGTGCCGGTTTCTAGTACAGTGGAAGTTCGAAGGATCCAAGAAAAAATTGCAAGTTCATTGCAGTTTGAATTTCCAGAAACTGAAGAAACGGAGAGAGCCCAACGATTGTGCTCCAGATTAACCCAAGAAAAAAATATTCTTATTATTCTAGATGATGTGTGGGAGAAGCTTGACTTTGGTGCCATTGGGATTCCCTCTCCTGAACACCATAAAGATTGCAAGATTCTCATAACCACTAGATCAGAAGCAGTTTGTACATTAATGGATTGCCAACGAACTATTTACCTACCAATTTTAACGGATGAAGAAGCGTGGACTCTTTTCCAAAATAAAGCACTTATATCTGAAAGCACTCCTGACGCCTTAAAGAAACTGGGAAGGTTAATTTCCAATGAATGTAAGGGATTGCCGGTTGCCATTGCAGCTGTTGCTTGTAGTTTGAAGGGAAAAGCTGAGACAATATGGCGTGTTGCATTGAATAAGTTGAAAAATTCTAAGCCAATAAACATTGAGAGAGGTTTGACTGATCCCTACAAATGCTTGCAGTTGAGCTATGATAATTTGGATACTAGAGAAACTAAATCACTTTTCGTGTTGTGCTCCGTATTTCCTGAAGATTTTGAAATTCAAGTTGAAGTTTTAACAAGGTGGGCAATAGGATTGGGTGTAGTTGGAGAAGCTCAGTCATATGAAGAGGCAAGGAGTGAAGTGATTGCAGCTAAAATTAAGCTTGTTAGTTGTTGTTTATTGTTGGATGCAGATGATGAATGTGTCAAAATGCATGACATAGTTCGTGATGTGGCCCACATAATAGCAAAAGATGAGAATAAGATGATCAAGTGTGAAGAGGAAAAAGATGTTACGGTGGAACATAACTCGGTAAGATATCTATGGTGTGTGAAATTTCCAAATGATTTGGATTGCTCCAATCTTGAGTTTTTATGCTTACAGACAAAGATGAAAGAATTTGATGAAATTTTCAAAAGAATGGGAATGCTAAAAGTTTTGATTCTTGTCAACGATGAGTATAGAAAAACATTGTTAACAATACCTTTCAAGGCATTAACAAATCTCCGTTGCCTACATATTAAAGGCTATGAATTGAGTGACTTCTCATTTTTAAGTGGTGTGAAGAATCTTCAAAGTCTTTCACTGCAAGATTGTTCATTGCCTTCATTTGCTGAATTACAAACAGATGTTGCAATTACACAACTAACAACCTTAAAATTGTTAGAGTTGAATGAATGTGACATTGAAGTGGAGAATTTTGAAGTGATTATGAGAATCCCGCTTCTGGAAGAGTTGTACATTATTCATAGCAAAGGAATATGGAATGCTAACAGTGAAGACAATATTGAATTCCCTGAGACGTTTAGCGTTCCCAAAACACTGCAAAGGTATGGAATTGTGTTAGGGTACCGTAAATTTAAGCATATTAATGATGGAGATGTTTACCTTCATGGAAGAACTTTATTACTTAACCATTTTGACATATCAAATGAGGTAATAAAGGGTTTGGCAAAAAAAGCAAAGGATCTATTTGTAGGAAATATTGATGGAGGCGCAAAAAAT
>Ga0214543_1004014_pt1 | contig 28180 bp, 19 predicted proteins | sample CNSS2metaG_FD_160094 | JGI IMG/M metagenome (GOLD analysis project Ga0214543, IMG submission 160094) | Root nodule microbial communities from cowpea collected in UCLA plant growth center, Los Angeles, California, USA - CNSS2 | ecosystem: Host-associated > Plants > Roots > Nodule | place: USA... | reverse complement strand
AAATACCATATTATATATATATATATATATATATATATATATATATATATATATATATATATATATATATATATAATTAGGTTTAATTAGTCAGATGATACTCACTTTCATTTGGATGTGTCAGTTTGGTATCCGCTTTTAAAAATGTGTCAATTGAATCCCAACTTTTGAAAAGAGACCTCAATTAGGTTCCTTTCAGCAAAAAATTATTAAGTCGTTTACAGTATTGATATTTATATTAAAATTTAGTGGTAAAAGTCATGAATAAAGTTAACAGCGTTAATAATTTTTCCTGAAAGGGATCAAATTGAGAAACTTTTCCAAAAGTTGGAACTCGATTGATACATTTTTAAAAGTGGGTACCAAACTGACACAACTAAATGAAAATGAGTACCAACCAACTAATTAAACCTTTTAATTATTATAACTTTTTAGGTTTTACAAAAGAACTTTATATATTTTGTTAGATAGAATGTAATAGATATATTGGATTATATGTAGTAACTACTATGACTTTATTGTAATGTGTTTCCCTTGCATCAACTAGATTCATGCTTACAAAAACATCACATTTACATCACCTAGACTGATGTAGACTTAAAAATAATTATCAATAGACATTTTTGTACTAATAATATGTTGGGAAAAACGTATCATCAATTAAGAACATTACAATCTTTACTCCCAAGAATCACCCTATTAACAGAGAAATAACATGAAAACCCCAAAACTAGAGAAAAACCACGACCGTTGTCTAATGACAACTAGAGAGTACGACATGTGAAAATTTGTACAACACATAGACTACCCTCCCATGCCCTTTGACCCCAAGTACATTCACACTCTTCAAAGTAAGAATTTAACCCAAACCTCACAACACTCTATTACAAGAGTATAAGAAAATTTAAACACAAGCTTAAAGAGTTTTTGACTAGGACATGAAACACCATGGACTTCAAGTCAATTATATAGTTACCAACACCCACTCCCTAGCTTATCCTAGGCGATGTGAGACTTTTCAAGACATTATTTTCATCAGCCCAACATTCTCCACCTAGATTAAAATAAACACATCTTCATTGCCTTTACCAACAATCATACTCCACCATAAAGAGTATACTCACTTGGAGTTAAACCATCCCAATAATTTCCATGCACTCTGCATCCACGCTAACCAATGCCCGTGTATAATCACCATACACATTGCATAAATATTAGTCAATGCCTCTGTATAAACATCATACATCATGCATCAATGCTAAACAATGTCTGTGTATAATCACCACACATGGTGCATAAATATTAGGCAATGCTCATGTATAAAATTAGCACTAGAAAAACTCATCCTTTTTCATGGCAACGTGGTTATGCCATGAGGGCATTTCTTGCATTTTTCACAAAAGATCATCGTCTCCTAAAATGAGAAAGACACTCTTTTCTGAATCTGAGTCACTTTTTTGTGATGTATCTCCACCTCGACAATTTTTCTTCACATGCGCATGCTTTCCACATTGCAACATACCACTTTCATTTTATGGTTTTTGTTCCTATGTGTCCCACTTCTAACAATCATCATTGATTTTGTTTTCATGCTTTCATTACTTTTCATCCTAATTTCTTCAAAAAGGATCTTACTAGCAATTTCATTAAAAAACTAAGTTTCTTTGTCATACGTCAAAATAGGCTTGATAAGCTCATAGGAGGACAAAAGAGACCAAATGAGTTTTAATGTTATATCTTCTTCTTCGACCTTAACTCCAATCGTCTCTAATATACAAACAATTTCATTATATTTCTAAGATGATAAAATAATTTTATATCATGGCCCATGCGTAGGTTATGAAACTTATCCTTCAATAACAACATATTTGATATACCCTTTGCATGATATATGCCTTTAAGTTTCTCCCAAAGTTCCTTTGTCGTCATCATTTTTTGCACGTTTGCAATAATATTCTTAGTCAAGCACAGACGAATTACACTAGCTGCTCTCACATCAAGCTCCTCACATTCTTCTTCCTTCATGTTAGAAATTCTTCCTTTCAACTCCTTATCCATATTAAATCAACACATCTTTGACTTGAGTTTGCCATAAGCCAAAATTCATCCATCCATCAAATTTCTCTATGACACATTTGACCACACTTGCAAATGCCGTTGCAACCTCAACAACCAAGGATGATTCTCCAACAACAAAAAATTAATCTTTTTTAATGTGGAAGATCAGACACAGTTGCAACCACAAAGAGTACTAAGAAAAAAACCTACCAAACCATAGCTATTGCTACCATCGGTTTGGAAAAATGCATCACCAATTAAAAACATTATCGTCTTTACCCCTAATAATCACCCTATTGACAAAAAAATAGGATAAAAATAAGGAACACAAAAATATAACGTGAAAATCTCAAAACTAGAGAAAAATCACTATTGTTGTCTAATGACAACCAAAGAATAACACTATGTAAAAATTTATACAACACATAAACTACCCTCTCATGCCCTTTAACACCAAATACACCTACATTCTCTAAAACAAGAATTTAACTCAAACCCCACAACACTATTGCAAGAGTATAAAGAAATTCAAATACAAACTTAAAATGTTTTTGACTGGGACAAGAAACACCATGGACTTAGAGTCCATCATATACTCACTAACATTTATTCCCTAACTTATTCTAAGTGATGTAAGACTTTTCAAGACGTATTATTTTCATGAGTCCAACATAATATGAGTTAAACTAACACTAATTTAAATTATTATTAATTAGTGTTAGATTTAAGTCAATCTTTATATAAATTAGACCAATACTACATGTTAACACACAAAATTCAATATAATTTATTGATCGATGTCGTACCCGACCAAATATAACAGTTAAATGTAATACTCAGTAGTTAAACCAAGGTCGTCTCTCAGTGACCAAACATTTCATTCAAATCTTTCCTAGATTGCCATTCAACACAAGGGGGGGTTGGAAGATTCAAATGCTTACAACAGATTAAATGAAATGCAATAGTGATTAAAACGTACTGACTTCCTTGATTCAAATACAATTTCAATTATCATAGGCCACCAAATGAATACATAATAACCCACTAAGCGAAAGTTACAATCCAGTTTTATTATGCAATTAAGCAATACATACATCCATGATTTCGTGACAGCCAAGTTACATACATTAAGCATGATCATAACCCAACCCAAACATATGCAATTACTCTGTAAGTTAAGCATAAATAGATGAACTACCTACATTCCACGAATTTAAGATAAAAACTGTAACATCCCGGTAGGATATTACTTAAAATAAATTCAAATATAATAAAATAAACAGGCAGGATGAAATTCCTCATTTATTAAATAGTCAATTTCCCAAAAATACGGGAAATTTAAAACTTTAAACATTTATGGTCTATAAATTCTAAAAAAACCATATGTACAACTTTAATGTTAATATTGAAAACCGTAAAAACTGTAATCAAATTACATATAACATAAACCAAAAACAGTTATAAAATCCCCCCTCGTGCACTGAGCCCACTCTCCGCCACTAAGCGCCTCCTGGCTCACCTAAAACATCATCTGCTCCCGGATAATAAATTACCCAATCATCGCCACACATAAACAGATAGGGTGAGCTATGCACATAAACATAATAATTATGAAATTAAATTTCCATCATAAACATAAGTATCCAATTATTTATTTTCTAAAAGACCCTCTTTCCCCCACTCATAACCAATATGAGTTCATGCATGTACTCTAAATCTGGGACTTAATGTGCTTCCACGACCCTCCTCGCTCGTGGTCCAACCTACAAGCCTATCCCGCTTGTAGTCCTGCTTCACGGACTCCCTCGCCCGTCATCTGAACTCCTCGCTCAGACCCGGACCGCATACCCGCCTTTCCTACTATGAACTCCCTCGGTCATAGCATTCCCAAGTTGAGCGTGAAATGAACTCCCTCGCTCATTCATCCCAACAAGAGTACCTCCGGTGAACTAATTGTTCACGTTCCGCATGCGGTCCACCGATCACAAACTTCTCATTCGCGACCCATTCCAAGCACATCCCAGAATCCTATGGACTTAGTCCATCAAGTCCAAACACCACAAACACATGCATATACCTTCTTATAATTAGGAAAATAAATAAATAATCCAGCTCATAAAGCACACACAAACATAGCAATTCGCAGCAACTCGTTTAAGCCAGGGACTATCACCCAAGCTAATCCATCAGCCTCACTTAGGCTAGTCCACCTCGCCTGAGCGAGCATGAAACAATGGCTGCATCACCTTGTCTCGCTTAGGCGAGCCCGTCTCGCTTAGGCGAGCCCATCTCGCCTGAGCGAGACCCCATTCGCTTAACCACCCAAATCTTTCTCGCCTGAGCTACTACTCGAGCAACACACCAACATCTATCACGATTTCTCGCTTAGGCGAGACCTTCTTGCCTGAGCGAGACCCTAGTTCGCCCAAACCCTCAGCTCCTCGCCTGGACGAGGATTCACGCTCAATCACACACAGAACTCATCGCGTCCTCGCTTAGGCGATCCACTCTCGCCTGAGCGAGACTTCGGTTCGCTCAACCCCAAGCTTGGTCGCCTAAGCGAAATGCTCAAGCCTAAACCCTGAATGAATTTCTACAACTCTCGCCTAGACGAGAAGGAGTCGCTTGAGCGAAAATTGCAGAGTTTCGCCACTGCTCATGCACCAAAGACACCAAAATAATGCCAAATTTACAATGCAATCATTTTCATTCGATCTGTTTCATTAATCAAACTCTAAAAACACATTGTAAACACGTTTGGAACCTCAAAATGCATGATTTGGCCATAAATCAAAATAGCATTACCAAAACCCTCATCCAATTCTGATTTCACACCAAAAATTCTTTGCACTCCACATTCCATTCAAAAATTCTCAATTTGCAGTGCATATGGATACCACAGACATACCACATTGAATCCAATTGAGTATAAAACGCAGACACACATACAAAATTCGTACAAATAAACTCAGCACCCCTAACCTGGAGTTCTTGACTAAAATTAAGAAGAAAAGGATGCTTCTGGTCTCCTAATGTTGGTTTAAAGAGATAAAAAGAAAATTGGGCTTTATTATGGGTTTAATGCCTATTCAATGATAATTACAATATGAGTTTTCAGACCCTCTTGGCTCTCTCTACCTTTTCACATTCACTCCAAACTAACTTTGGCAAAAATAAAGGTTAATTTCTGTTTATCAAGGTTTAAACCTGTGACCTTCCACCCATAAGGCCAAAGCACCACCACTATGCCAATTCACATTTAGTAATAATTATTATAATTCTATAATCTTATTATCACACAACATGATCATGCACAATATTAAAATTTAAATAATCAAATAACATATAAATGGCATACCTAGGACTTGAACCTAAGTCGCTTCACACAATTTAAGTACTCTCAACCACTTGATCTAGTACTTTTTCACGTCACACTAATCAACATTTAATGTCATAAAGGCTCTTCCTACCCGCATTTATTCATTAATTACTTATTTAATTAATTAATTTTCGTGGGTCTTACAAAGACATGGCTGATTTCACAAAACAAGCACAACCTCAAAGCTTCATTGCATTTTTCATCAAGGAGTCACACGAATTTAGCAAGCCATGGAAACATGGTCACATCACCACAATTGCTCAAATACGTGAAAAATGGAGAATGGGGAAGAAGAGAATGGTTGCCCCTGAAGAAGAAGACTTAAAAATGTGGTCACATCACCACAATTGCTCAAATTTACAAAACTGTCATTTTGCCACTTAGAAATACAAAAATGCCACTATGAGCTGAAAATGATGGCTTAGTGATGTGGACATGCTAAATGACATGGTGCAGATATTACAATGATGTGGAAACTCTCTTTTCATCTTAAAATTAGTGTCCAAGCTCCAAAATTTGCTCCACAAAATTTCTAAAAATAATTAGAAACAAAGATTAGACTAATTAATGTCAAATTACTCAAAATTCAGAAAAATTGTCCAATGAAGCCCAATTGAGGAAAATACACAAAGAAGAGACAATTAAGCACTAAACAACCCTCAAGATGGGTACAAAAAGACAATAAAATAAGGGAAAATAATGACTTATCATTTATCCTTTTGTGTTGATGTTTTGCTTACAACAAAAAGAAGTTTTCTTAACATGGATGTAAAACTTAGCTAAAATAATCACGTCCATTCTTATTTTCATTACGTTGTTTTTACACATAGGATGAAATAACTCTTATATAAGAATTGAAATTTCACAGATAAATAAGAATTAAATGAAATGAGCGTGAAGAAAATAATTGATAATCGATGTACATTTTACTTAATTACATACTTTATTTTATCTTTTATTATGCTATTTGATTAATTAGTGAAGGTGCAAGTTTTAAAGGATTAATAAAACATGATGAATTTTGATATAAATTTGGCTTAATTAAAGCTTAAGTCACTTATAAATTTAGATATTCTTAATTTCGTCCCTATTATATAATTTATAGTCTATTAAGTACTCAAAATATTTATATTTTTTAATTAAGTTTTTTTTATTTATTTAATTTTTTCGTTAGCAAGATGGCTTGAGTGGTCATCTTATATACTTGTCTTTATATATTATGAAATTATGAAATGTGAAGTTTTGTAGTTAATATGAAATGATATTAAAATTAGTGAAAGATGATTTGTGACTGTTACTATTTTCATTAAAAGTATGTTGGATAACAAAGGGTGGTTGTCGTTACATATATCAATAATAATGATGGTGACAATCTTTTAAGTGTCACTAATACAAAAAAAGATTTTTAACGTTCATTATTTTCGGTTTTTGACATTTGTCTAAATTTCGACGTCATATTGGGTGATGTCAAAATTGACGTCGAAGGAAAAATTCAACATCCCTTGACGTTAGATATAAATGGAGTCGACATCATGTGGTTGCACTTTCTTTCATAGACCAAAACCCAAGTCTCTTAACCAAAACCGTGAAGTAAATGCCAATAACTCTCTTTTTTTCTTGTTTCCCCTTAATTTCATTCACAATCATTGTCAAACATAAACTTACAATTGGTTTAAGAAACAGATAAAAAATAGCATGCACAAACAATTAATGTTAGAATCACAAAGCATGCTTTGAAACATATACCATTTAGATAAAAATGATAAAGAAATAAAGTTCAAACCAGACATAAACCGAATCTACTATTACAAAAAACCAAAAACAAAAACTCATGCCAAGGAGAAAGACTCGTAATGCAATAAGAAACATTCAATAGTTGATAGTTTATCCTTTAGTGAATGTGGTTGTCACTCATCAATCTTAGGCGTAGGAGATCCCCCCACCTCCTGCAATAACTCTCTTTCACATACCCTCTACAACAAACTACAAATATAAATAAATAAAAACCCAAATCTGAAAAAAAATAAAATAAAAAAATAGTCATATGAGTGACCTAACAATGAAGGTAAGGGGAAAACATAGAGTTAGACTAGAAAAGAGTCCCTTTGAGTAAGCAATAGTTACAATAATAATTGTGCAGTCAAAGGTCATCACGCTGCTAAAAGTGGTGGAGCTCGTTGTCGCGCCGCAGCCTAGCACGAATCACACTATTGCAATATGAAAGGGAGAAAATCAATGATCAAAACACGAAAAAACCCCAAGCGAGAGATCCTCTTATGCGCATTAGAGGTTTCATGTCCAGAAACTAACCTTCTTTCATCCTCTCACTCATCAACGAAGGTGTTGGTTCACCTAGAAACGAAAGTGTGCAAACGAATAGTGTTATTAGCGCTGCCTATAGTTCTATTTTATAACATTTGACATTGGGTATTGAGAAATGGACGTCATTTGACGTCGGGGAATTGAAAAACAGACGTCATTTGATGTTTGGGAATTAAGATTTGACGTCCTTTGACGTCAGGGTGATGAGTCCGACATAAAATTGAATAAAGATGTCTCTTCTTTAGGGAATCAAAGTTAATCTTGTCTTTTTTATTACAAAAATACCACTGATCATTTATGACTTTGGGGTTTTCGGGAACTAGCGTCAAATAGGTGACATTATAGGCCTATTTTGTGTTAGTGTGTCATAATTAATTACATGAAATGAAAATCATCAAAGAATATAACTAGACGGAGCTTAACGTATTTAAGAAGAATATAACTAGACGGAGCTTAACGTATTTAAGAGAGGCTTTTGTCTCCCAAAATATATATATATATATATATATATATATATATATATAATTTCAAATTTCTTTTTTAATTTTAATATATTTTATATATTTGACATCTAATAATTTTTTATATATCTATACAAAGAATTTGTCATTGAATAAAACACTCTAGTTGTCCAATATATTTTTAGTTAAAATAATATAAGTCACTTTTTATTTTACATTAACCAAAATATCATTTTATATTAATTAATTTTCAAAAAAATTTATAATTTAATTCAACCACAAAAAATCACATTCTTTTCATAACACATTAAAACAAGTGAACAAAATAAGAGACAATATAATAATTACATTACTTAATTAACAAAAACATTAAACTGTAAATATTCAGATACTCAAATGAAAATATAAAAATGAAATACACAATATAATTTTTTTTATAATGTCTCAGTTAAAAATAATCAAATTTATAAAGTATATAAAATTTAATTAAACTATAAATTTGGTGCGCACTAGAAGCTGTATACAACAATTTATATTTAAATTATTTAGTAAAATAGTATATTTAAAATAGAGAAACTATGTAATATTTTGGTTCAGTAGTTAAAGAAATATTATAAGGAAATTTAAAATCATTAATCAAATGCAATGATATTCTTATTATAAAAGATAAGTTAAATGAAAATAAGATGTAATGTGTAAAATTGTAATCGCTTGCGTTAATATGGACAAAGTTTGACATCCGTAGTAGTCCAGTTGTAGCCGTACCCAGATATTTTTCAATCCAGCTAGTGGTTTGCGAAGGAACAGGTCAAACCAATTTAAAGCAGTGACTGAAGTGAACTCTCCTATTTCCTTCGTCCCAGACATTTTCTGTTCCTCAAATCACTTCACATTAATACTTTTCCCAATCCCACGCGACACCTTTCACCGTGACCGTCCACCACCATCTACAATCCCTCCACGTCACCCTCAATATCTTATCTGGCACGTTTCTGGAATACGCACACGTGATCAAATCAACATCACTAACATCCGTGTGAAAACGGTGTGAACAACTGGACTTTAGCTGCCACGTCACTCCCAAACCGTATATAAGCAAAGCCCTCCTCTCACTTCATTCAGTTCGAAAAATCCTTTGACGCGCCAAACACAGAGACCACTTGACTCTCTTAAACTCCGATGATGTCGTCCTCCTCCTCCTCCTTCTCCCGCGCCACTCTCACCCCCGAGCAAGAACTCTCCGTCATGGTCGCCGCTCTCACCAACGTCGTCTCCGGCTCCACCTCCTCCGACGCCGTCTCCCTCCCGGACTTCCGCCTCCCCAACGCCTCCCAGCCTCTCGCCGGAAACACCTTCGCGCCGCCCACTATGGACACGTGTCGCGAGTGCAATATCGCTGGCTGCTTGGGCTGCAACTTCTTCCCCGAGGAGAAAAAGAAACAGAAGAGGGCCAAGAAGAAGTACAGAGGCGTGAGGCAGAGGCCATGGGGTAAGTGGGCGGCCGAGATCCGCGACCCTCGCCGTGCGGCCCGTGTCTGGCTCGGGACTTTCAACACGGCCGAGGATGCCGCCCGGGCCTACGACAAGGCCGCCATCGAGTTCCGCGGCCCACGGGCCAAGCTCAATTTTCCCTTAGTGGACGAGTCCTTAAGCATGCAGCAGAGCGAGCCGCAGAGGGTTGCAGCGGAAGAACAAATAAAGAACGAGAATCTCAACCAGGGCATGGAAATGGAGACGCTGGAATTCGGGAACAAAGATACCGAATTCTGGGACAGGATTGGCGAAGCTGATTTTCATCAGCTCATGATGATGATGGATTTCACCGGAGATTCTTCCGACTCCGCCACTGGGAACACTCTTAGTTCCTGACGACTCCCACCAATTAAGTTAATTCAGAAAAATTATTAGTTTTGGTAGTGTGTGCTTAAAAATTAGTACAACTCGGCTAAGCTAGATTATTTGTTAATTACCATTTAGCTAGCTCCATTGCGTATATTTCTGTATATCTTTCTTCCGCTATATTTTACGGAGGAAGCTGCAAAGTACAAACAAATCGAGGGTTTTTTTTTTTTATATATTTTATTTCACTAAACAACTTCTTTTTCACTCTCTTTTCTTTCTGGCGTATTACCATCTATTGAAGCTAGTTTCGAGAACACTTAGTTTGCTAACTCGTGTCACTTTCAGTTTGTACATTTTTGTTATGGGTTTCGGATAACAACGTTGAATTCATCAAAGCTAAGAAAAGGGGAAATTTGTCTTCATTAGATGGTTGTTTTTAGTGTCACAACTGACAGTCAAATGAATGGGTAAGGGATATTCTAACAATAACTGATGTTGGCTGCATTGGAACACAGTCAGTTATGTGTTTGGGTAAGAAAATTTTGGGGGCAAAAGTTTTAGGTGGAGCCCAGTACATGACCTGAGGGTGTTAGATGTTGTCGTGTGGTGCGCACTGGGACAGTGCCGAGGATTCTCTTACCAAGTCCTAAAGAGATTTACGTACTTGGTAGGGCCACGGAATGTCCAACTTGATGCCACGTACAGAGAACCTTACAACAACCTGCAATTTCAGCACGTTTTCATTTCGTCACGTTTTCAATGTGCTCAATGCTTCACGTGCTGGTTTAGTTCAGGAATGGGATTTAAAAAGGAATAACGCCCACAGAAAGAGTATTATTATAAAACGTTTGATTCGCATTACCGAAAGCTGTTGACGTGTGAACAAGAAAAAAGAGATTGTTTTCTGGGTGGATAGCACTGAAGCTATTGTGTTAGTGTTAAGGGATTTTTTTATTAGTTCTTTCTTTGATCTTATCTTCTTCCCAATTTAAGTAACATACTATATATTTTTCTAGTTACATTTGGGTCAAACGTTATGCTTAAATACTCGTTTCAAACACAAAAGGACGTGACATATTCACTGACGCAAACATACTTTTGGCCAGGTCTCAGCTTCTCCGGCTTGACATCACGATCAACAGTAAACGCAGAAATTTTCAATACAATTCCATTCTTCTCTTTTCTTGGATGTACTGTTAACATAAATGTTGTTGGAATTTCGTTATCTATTTTTTTATTTCTATATAAAAATTTATTGACGAATATTTAAATATTTACGGACAAATAACAAGTAATTTATTGTGTAATAGAGTGTCATTAATTATAGTATTTTTTTAAAGATGCAAAGAATCGAATTTATTCAAGATATTAGACATGTAAATTATATTTTACACACAATTCCCTGCTAATTTTAGTTAGTGTTGGATAAAAAAAATCAATTAAATCATATAAAACATACACAAGTGCAGGTAAGAGTTTTGACATTATTGATTATTTTGATAATTGTGTTTTTGTTTTTTAACCGAAGCATATTGAGGTAAAAAGAGTAGGGTTTTAGACCTCGATTCAGCAGTGATGTTTATTTTTCACTTTATACTTCAATTCTTTTGGAATTAAAGCTTATTTCCACCACCACCACCACTACTATTACTATTATTATTAAAGTTTATGTTTTCGTTATAAAATCTCAATTGGATCCTCAAATTTTAAGTTGTCTTAATTGGGTTCTATTTTTTTAAAATTTGTTTTAATTTGGTCCTTTCCGTTAAGGCATCATTGACGATGTTAATGGTGTGTCACATGTCAACTCCTGTTTTTTTATACTTTTTATACTTTTTTATTTTTAATTTCTTTTTACTTTTTTCCTTAAAAAAACAGGTGACACGTGTCAAATTAAGGTTTTGCCACGTGTCAGTTGTAGTTTTTTTAATTAAAAAACTGTCACGTGTCAAATTATGATTCTGCCACGTGTAAAAAATCTCTTGGTCCCTGTACTTATTATTTTGTCTCAATTTAGTCCTAATTTGTTTTTAAACTGGAATAATTTCATTCCTTCCAAATTAAGACCAAATTTATCTTTTATATTAATATTATAATTATATTTTTATTATAATAGATATTTTTTTAAATAAATTAAGTTAATTTAAACTTAAATTTTACATTGAATTTAAAAAATTTTCTACTGCACCATGCATTTAATTGTTACCAACTTAACTACTGTTTTATCTGATGCACCATGAATCAAATGACCCAATTTAAAAGCTTTTATAACTATTTCCATGAATCAAATGACAACGTGTTTTTAAGAGGGAGTTTTAGAAGTTGTAGTAAAAAAAAAAAAATATTCATTTTTATGCTAATGTCATCTACTTAAAAAAAACAATTCATTAGATTTTCATTTAGGAAAAATAATAAAGTACAATAATAAATAATAAAATATATAAAAAAACAAAATTATTAAGATATTTTTTATTTTCTCTCTTATTGTTTTTTTGAGTTTTTCATATATTGTATTATTCTCTCATGCTTCTTTTTTTGTTATTAAAAAAAAGTTAGACATAAACTCGATATTTCTATCCTCATTTTTTCATATTTTCTCTTTCATTATTAAATAAATAAATAAGATAACTTTCTCTTGTCTCACTTGATAGCTTGATAGTGAACTATTTGTTTAACATTTAACATGATTTTTTATCTCATGACCTTTTTGTATATTTATTTTTTATTAATATAAAAGAAGAGACAATATACTATGTAATTTTTCATAATCAATTTTTAATAGTAATTTGATTATCATAATTTTTTTAGTAATTATGTCTCTCGATTTTTAATTAGATTATGATAAATTAATTTTTAGTCTTAAACTTATATTTTAAATAGATATATTAATAAAAAATATATTATTTTGACTTCCACACAAATTTTGATAAATATCCCTCATTGTGTTGAACAACTTTAAACTTTTGAACAACTTTAAACTTTTGAACAAAGTGAAGACCAAATAATTAATCAATTCAATATTCAACGAGTTCTAGTTTTTTTAAAAATTCATGTGTTTTTTTGCCTTCTCAATCAAAGTAAGCGTAAAAAAAATGGGATAAATTTGAAAACGATTTAAGTATATTATTTTGAAATTGGAAGTATTGATTTTAAAATTTAAGAAGTTTCTAAAATTTGGGTAGTAGATGATAGATGCGAAAGTATAAAAGAAAAGTTGGTGATAATGTCAGAAAGGACATTCCCGGAAAGGGCAGGAAGATATTATGTTAAGGTCACAGGGATTCATATTACGGTTTTTACGCTCTTTTGACGCAGAATCAATTCTACATTATTACGTCATCCTTGCAGTACCCAAAAAGTTCATAGACAAAGTTGAAAGAGACACCGGAAAACAAAAGCACCACAAAAAAAAGTATATATTTTTTTTAATAAAATTGAAAAGAAAAATACCCATTGGCTCCTAATCTCTTTATCTACAAAGGAATCAACATGCTTACTATTCAATTATAGAAATTGTGTTTCTAGGGGTTGATTTCAGAACTATATTAGTACTTTTAAGTTAAAAAAGCTCGATTAAATATAAATGGTTAATATTAATTTAAATGTAATAACTTAAATTATTAATAACATGCTGATAATTTTATTATTATTGTATACTTTTAATATTTTAATTATAATTAATTGAAATACTTTTAATTGTGTATTATTATTTATTTAAATTTATCATTGTTCATAAATTTATAATTCAGAATTAATTACAAAAATAGTATTTAAAAAGTATATTACAATTACAAAGAGTTTTGGAAAACACTATGGCATTATAAATTTATTATAAAAGTAAATATCATTCTCATTTTAAAGTTACATTATTAATATTAATGAATTGTATTTTGATAGAATTTTCTTGAAGATATGTTGATCGAAATGGTTTGTATGAAAATGTTTGTTTAGGAATAATTACTCTCTTTTTTATAAGGAAAATTATACTCTAACCTGAATTTTTTAACCTGTTTTTGACCCGCCTACGTGGCACTGAAACCTGGATTTATTTTAAATGTTTTTGAAAAAAAAAATGAAGGATGAAGTGACGGTTCTGAGCAAGCGGCAAAGTGGGTAGCGTGCTGTGGCCCGCGTGCGCGTGAGGAAAGACCACGTGCGAACCATCTCACAAATCAAAAGATTTGATTTTTTTCACTCTTGCGCGAACCATCTCTCAACCCACTCGAAGCAACCAAGCGGTGCCTTCAGGTTTTCTACAAGCGGTGATCTTTTCACTCAACCGACTCTCAATCTTGTACAAAAATGCGAAGTTGGTAGCGAAAGGAGAAGGAAAAGCACTTGGGCAGTGGAAGAAGCGGTAGAACTAGGAGGTTGCGTGTGAAAATTTTATTCGTCGACCTTTATTGTGTTGTTCATGCGCGTGCTCATAGGTAGAAGAACAGAACCCCTCAAAAAATCCCAAGTTGGGAACGGAAGAAGCGGTAGAACGAGGATGACGTTGGCGGTTCGTTTTTAAGGTGGTGTTTTCTTTTCGCCCAAACCCTTCGCTTTTGTCCATTACATTCTTCAAATGAGTCTTATAGTGTGAAGCGTGGGTGATCAAGAATAATTTGTGGTAAATCGCAAACCTTTGGTGGACCGTGGAAAGCCCTTGGTGTTATGTTTGTCTAAAACTGACGGTGGTGTTTTTGTTATGAATGCAGACCATTGACTCGAAAGGTGGAACGATACATTATTTGTTCCGTTGCTGTTGGTTGGTTTGTTGTTGGTCCCGTTCCAGTTATTTAGGTATATTGTTAGTTGTTTTATTGTTCGTTGGACGTGTGTTGTAATGTTTGATTTAATTTGACGCTTTTGTTGTTGAAGTTTGGATTGTTGTGAATACATTTTATTAATGTTGTTCTTATTTTATTTTACAAGATATGAGTGAAGATAGTGGTCCAAGTAAACATAACAATGGTAGTCATGATAGTGAGGGGAGTGAAGGTCGTGACGTGGGAGAGTTCAGTGATAATACTGAGGTAAGTTAGTTTTATGATACAATGTTTATTGATATTGAATTGAAAGAATGGGTTGTAAATTATGGTTGTGTGTTGTTTTTATTTTACAGATTTTGTTCAGACATTCTTGTAGGACGACATATTTATGTTTATTGAATAGGAATTTAAGTGTGGACCAAAAGTTGCGTATTCAAAGAACATCATTTTGGTGGTTCACTTTGTTGAATGATTCTGTTAAGATAAGTTGAAATGTTCTTGGTGTTTTGGTGGTTCACTCATTGCTGTTAAATTTCTTTAACCAAACATCAGTCGTATTGGACACCCTAGCTTCGTCACCAGCTTCACTAATCCCATCACCAGCTTCACTAACCCTACCAAGATTTAACACAACCCGAACAACTTCATTACATTGATCTTCTTCCGTTAAAGTCCAATCGAACATCACCTGCAATGTAATTTAACTAATGATTAAAAAAACTGTTGTTACATTTAAAACTTCACCAACTCAACTAAATCGATATGGTATGAAAATTAAAAAAACAAAATACCTTGGGTTCAATGAATAGTTTCTCAATGCTTGAAGTCCTTAACTTTAAACATGACCATCGTAATATTCTGGGAAACACTATATCCCTATTATTTGCGCCCAATTCTAACCTCTCAAAATCCCAAATCTAAAAATAACAAATGTTACATCATTCATATGAAAACACAAACACAAAAAATGTAAAACAGATTTCAATATTCAAACATAATAAAATACAACTTACCTGTAAAACCACAACTGACCCTGCCAACGTGATGTTATGGTCATTTTTTTTTGGCTATGAACCACATATGCACGACTTAATGCGTTAACCAAAAAATTGTGCACTACACTCCCCCAATTGAACTTAACCAAACTATCAATATCGTCTAATATTCTAAAAGGCATATTGCAAACCACTTTTGAATTCTTAGGAAAAAACAACACGACAAAGCACAACAATATATACAAACGACAAACATTATCTACATCATCACACTCGGTTTCTATTAGACTTCTAATCATGTTTGTTATACCTTTAATACATATTCTTTCACCACAAAAAAGTGAACCAACTAACCCACATCCATATACATCAAATTCTACTTCTTCACCAATTACACTTAACCCCAAACTAAAACAAACATCAACCACAGATAAAGGCACAAGGTGCTTCCATATGTGAAAGAATTGTTCACCCTCATCCCATCGCCGAAGTAGCTCAACTAGTAGAGGAATGCAGATATCTAAAGATCTCTCTAACTCCAAACACCATTTGAAAGGGGTGAGTCTTATACGTCTCCGGTGTCCATCAGTCAACACGTTTTTTTATCTCCACGATGTGCTTTGTGTCCACAAAATTTATTAGTCGAACCTTCCATTCAATTTTAAGAAATTAAATAATGCTCAACAACCATATTATCATGCACAACATCGAACACCATATAATAATTAACAGCATTAACCCTGTCTTCTTCCTCAACGTCCGCTTTTCCCCCCTCTTTTTTCCCCTTTCGAGCCATGCTGCAACAACAACCTACACAAAACCAATAAACAGACAAAATCAAATCAATAGACCTCAACTACAAAACCTACAACCAAATTCAGAAACAATTTTGACTTTCCCTTACACCGGAAAACCTCCACAAAACATAAATTAACCTTTCCTCTCCGTTAACCGGCGCCGGCAACTGTAAACAAAATGAACTCAAGGAACACAAACTTTTTTATCATCATAATATCGACACACGCAAAAAAAAACCAAAACTTCATCTTTTTATAAAATGAAGTAACATAATAATGGACGAAAGCGAAGGGTTTGGGCGAAAATAAAAAACCACCTTAAAAATGAACCGTCGACGTCGTCCTCGTTCTTCTACCTATGAGCATGCGCAAAAACAACACAACAAAGGTCGAAAAATACAATTTTTGCATGCAACTTCCTCGTTCTACCGCTTCTTCTGCTGCCCAAGTGTTTTTCCTTCTCCTTCCACTACCAATTTTGCATTTTTGTACAAGATTGAGAGTCAGTTGAGTGAAAAGATCACCGCTTGTAGAAAACCTGAAGCCACCGCTTGTAGAAAACCTGAAGCCACCGCTTGGTTGCTTCGAGTGGGTTGAAAGTTGGTTCGCGCAAGAGTGAAAAAAAAATCAAATCTTTCGGTTTGTGAGATGGTCTGTAACATCCCGTCAGGATATTACCAGTTTAAATAAATAAAAAAATTAAATATATAAAGTCATCGCATTTATGAATAACCCCATTTCCCAAAAACGCGGGAAATTTAAAATTTATTAAATGCGCAGATAAAATTTATAAACATCCATTCCATAAACCAAAACGACATTGTTATAGTTTCACCCATCAGGGTTTACAACAGTTTCCAAAAACAAATAAAATAAATATAAGAAGTTTCTTCCAGTAGAACCCCCACTCGCGACTAAGCATCACCGGCTCGACCTGCATCAACATCCTCTGCTCCCGTGTACCGCGTACACGATCATCGCCAAACACAAGCAGATATGGTGAGCTTATGAGAAGAACATACATCATCATAGATATCATATAATCAATTTAACATATATAAGCTCCACAAATAACAAGTACTATCTCTTAACCAAATCACTAACGTCTGGCCACAACCAGACCATTCGGGTTCTACCTCTTCTAGTGATTACCTCAAGGTAATTTGCTGCCAAACCTATCGGTCACGACCGACAGAGCACGTGTGGGAACCTATGCTACGGATCACACACCGCAACGCCAGGTGGAGTTCCTAATTACGAACATAGTCCGTAATGTCCCAAGACTACCAAACTCGTCAGTCAACAACTGAGGAGGGCAATCTAACTGGACCCATCCGTACTGGCCACAACCAGCACACTCACACCGGCAACACTCGCCAACCCGAGCTCAACTCAAGGGTTCCTCGTGTTCATCCGCCATCCCGAGCTCAACTCGAGGGATGCCATTCCGAGCTCAACTCGAGGAATGTACGTGCTTAACCCCTATCCCGAGCTCAACTCAAGGGATACGTTCCGAGCTCAACTCAAGGAACCAAGCAATCTTACCTTTAAAGCACCACCAAAATCCTTGTAGAACACCCTACAAAGTCCAACAACTAGGACTTACAGTAGCCAAATCGCCTAACGGGGGACACGTACCGCTAGGCGCCACAGCTTCCAGACCGCCTGGCGGGGGACACGTACCGTCAGGCGCTAAGCGCCTCAAGATCCATAAAATTTTGCCACCACCGCCCAGCGGGTCTCTCTTTGCCGCCAGGCGGACGCTGATTCATATGTCACGTATTTTCTCGCTATCGCCTGGCGAAAACTGCCTGCCGCTAGGCGCCTCCCACACCATGATCCCACTATTTCCTCACTATCGCCTGGCGGGTGCGATCCCACTGCCAGGCGCCACACCAGTAATATACCTTTACTGGTTTTTCGTGACTTAGTTCAAGTTCACCACAAAGGTCTTGCACAATTACATTCTCAGATAGATGAAACCCATTCACATCATGTGTACAATTGTAAACTGGTTTATCGAATTAGACATACGTAAGTTCAACTAACCCAATACTCAATGTGCCCCTGCAGCTACTACCTCTATAAACTCTATTATTTACTTCCCTTCAAGTCCCGATTTTCCCCACTTACAACCTTACTTCACAACCTTCTTACTTAGGATTCACACAATTCCTACTATTTGACAATTCCTGAAATTCATAAAATATAACTTGCCTCTCGTCATCGTGTACATTCACTAACTCTGTACTGGTCTAGAACACAGGTTCCACACTCATGTTAGAATCCTCCCTCAACTACACCAAAATTCTCTTTCTCTCTTCACACTTAATTATCAACACTAACTCTGATTTTTTTATCATTCTTTCTTACATCCTATTACCCCTTTCCACTACTTCAGTAGTATGAAGATGGCTCCCTCCACCCATTATAGTCAGCAACACCCACGACATGTAAAAACACCAACTTCTAAGATGGCGCCTGGCGACAACGCCCGTGCCGCCAGGCGGTTCAAGTAAATAGGGTAGATTTCCAGAATTTTACAGCAGCTATGCGATCCTTCTTTCATTCTCCATCACTTCTCTCTGCATCCCAGAATTACCTTCCCCCTCGAATACTTAATCATGACATCACCCTCTAACTTTAACTCTAATAGTTCACAATGCGGTACCCCAATTCGCTATCAACACTGATTCATCTAAAAACTCTCAATCATAACCCTAAAATCATATTCACACTGTTTCATCAAAATCATCTACTAAATATACTGAATCTCAATAAAATACGATGTTACATCATCCCTAACTCACCAACCCATGATTTCCCTCCGATCAGAATCATGTTATAACACCCAGAATGACGAAAACCAAAACTCAGTCCCGCGTCGCCTGGCGGAAATTCATCACCGCCAGGCAGTTCATCAGAAAAAAAACCCAGAATGCTCACGAACCTTGAGCCGCCTGGCGGTACAGGGATTCACTGCCAGGCGCTGCTCCAGAAACTCCACAATACATGTTTAAATGGATGAGCCGCCTGGCGGCTAAGTATAGCCCGCCAGGCGGTTTCTGGAAAAATTCCAGAATTCAGCAAAACCATGATACAGACAATTCCAGAATTCAGCAAAACCATGATACAGACACAGAACATGCTTAAATTACATAGTATTCTCACACAATTCAGACCATACAACAAAATCAACGTAGAAAGTTCGTTCTCCAAAATTTCGTGCTCTCTCTCACTGATGTATTTTCAGCTTGCCAAACCTTTGCTTCCACCTCTATTCTGCCCTTCCACTAAAATGTTTCTCAACTCTTCAAATTCAAACCAAACCCAAAAATCTCAAAATTAAAGTTTAATATGAGTTCTCCAAGACTCGAACCCACAACCATGAAATTCCCCAAATCAATATCAAACCACTTAACCAATTCAGATTTCATGCTAGCAATCATAATTAATTAATTATTTAATTAATTAAATTTCACAGGTCTTACATGGTTCGCGCGTGGTCTTTCATCACGCGCACGCGGGCCGCAGCATGTTACCCCTTTTGCCGCTTGCTTAGAACCATCACTTCCTCCTAGATTTTTTTTTTCAAAAATATTAAAATAAATCCACGTTTCAGTGCCATGTAGGCGGGTCAAAAATAGGTTAAAAAATTCAGGTTAGAGTATCATTTTCCTTCTTATAATGCTATGCTACTATGATGTTTATTTCAATGAATTCAACAATATCATTTATGGTCGGCAATATATGTGGAGAAGCTAGTAAATATTGTATTAAAATTGGTATTTTTTTTTATTAAGTAGGTTACTTATTGCAATTTTTTTTACCATATAAGGGTGCATAAGATTGAAAAAGTGGGAGAAAACAAGTAAAGAAATAACACTTTTTTTCTTTTGTTGCATAGTTTGTGAACAAGGGAAATTGTTGGATTTTTTATTTTTTTCTGTTATGCTAACCAAGTAAATTCCTCTCAAACTTTATGTTTCTTGTAATATCTACGTCATGTACTTAAATAGCAATACTTAAGGGCCTATGTTAGGTATAATGAATATTATGTATTCAAATTCTTTACCTAGCAATGTCCACAAAAATAAAAATGCCTCTTTCAAAATTTCCATATACTTGGCTAATCAAAGATAATTGGACGTAATACTAGGGAGCACAACTTCCAAACACCATCGTTATGCTGAATGTTCTACTAGATCTCAAGGTTTTTTTGTTATAATTGAGAAACAATCATCAAAGCTTGGCCAAAATTTATATTACCTTAAAATTGTTCTTTGGATACTGAAATTGAAATTAAGCTGAAATTTTTCCCTATTTTAAATATTGACATGGGTTAGAAATCAGTTGCACACTACCTTATTCAAACTTGGTGTACTATACGTCACTTAGTTAAATAGGGTAAAAAGGCCAAAATTCCAACACAATGAAATTATATAATAATAATATAAAAATAAATTTCCTCTCATATTAATCCAGAGACAACTCATATGGTACATTATAAGTGCTAGACATGTCAGACTCAATTTCTTGTATATATCTTTCTTTGTTTAAGAGGCAACCCACACAACCTCTTGGGAGTCTTTCTACTTTTCAGGCCGGCGTCACTTCGCCTCCATCTAGTTCCTCCTGTTTCGCATAGCCAGGTGAGTAATGAAACGTTTACTGTTTAAAATTAAGAAGAGAAACAAAAAATTAAAGATTTCCAAAAATGAAACGGAAAGCAAAAAGAATAATTAAAGCATAAACCTTAGACCTCAAGAATGCGCAATGAAGGGAAAGACAAAATGGATGAAACCCTAACCCTCTGTTTGGATGGAGCATTTTAACAATGCTTAGAAATTTAAATGCTTTGTATTTGAATTGTTTGCAATTAAATTCCCTTCATTTTCTAAGTAACTTGTTTGAATAAAGAAATTAAAATATGTTACATTTCAATTTCTTGTTTGGAAAAAACTATTGAATTTCTTGTGAGATAAAATTTAATTTTTACAGTATTTATTTTAGGCTTAATTATGTTTTGAGTTCATGATAAATTTGGAAACGGGCTCGACGACCCAGATGGGCCGAGCTTACCCGACGACCTAGCCGATTTGATCTTACCTGACGACCTAGATAGATTGAGCTGACCCAGACAGGTTGGGTCAGCCCAATGATCCAGACAAGCCTGACGGCCCATATTTGCCGGTCGTGCCCGTCAAGTTCGTCAACCTGGCCCAATACGACCCGGCCTAACTCGGTCTGTCTAGGTCATTGGCCCAACTTGGCCCCATTAGGTCGTCAAGGGTATGAGGTTGAGTGAGAAGAAATTCAAATTCCACATTTTTTAGGGTATTTGAATTTCTTCTAATTTAGCTAATTGAAATACTTCAAAAAAATGCATGCATTTTAAATGTTTTTTAATTTCTCTATCCAAACAAAATATTTCATTACAAAGAATTTCAAATTCTCCAAATAATTGAATCACCCTCTTGAATTGATTCATCCAAACACACCATAAAGAGAATCCAATTGATAACCTAGGTGTGTATAACATGACCTCCCAAATGCAATGTGGATGAAATCCTAATAACGACACCTTTGCATCATTGCACATGCTCACCACCTTCTCAACTTAGCGCAATAGAGAATGAGAGAACAAACTGTCAAGAAATAAAAATGCTACAATGCCAAAAGGGTTGATCGCTATCTAATTACTCTTAGGAGTGAGAGTTTCAATGTCAATGGTAACACAACAAAGTCACGAGTGAAAATCGAAACTAAAAAACAAAGGCCCACCAGAAACGAAAGTGAGAAGGAAAATGGGGATCTTCTCTAGGTTTTCTTAAGAATCAAACACCATATTTCATAAAAGCTAAAATAAATCTACATCAACCTCCTTACTCAGTGGACACTTTTGACAAGTTAAGTACCATGTTCAAAGCTTAGTTTGTTGATCTCAAAACAGTGTTGACCATTTCTGTCACTTTGAAGTATATAGAGCAAGGAGAGAATGAGACCCTCAAACACTTCATGGAAATGTCCATTGTCGCGACAACCACGATCCCGTACCTCACCCCGTCTGTGTTCATTTTCTTTTTGATATGTGGGCCTTCAACTCGAACTGTTCTCTGACTCACTCTTCAGCGAATGTCGGATAACATGGATGATCTGAGGCAGCAAGCGTGCCCATATACATTGTCATTGAAGAAAATAGGCTAAAAAGAGCAAGCAAGCCCAACATCATGGTACAACCAGTACACTCTCTTGAATATAGTAGGGACATTGTATTGTGAGAAATGTAGTACCTAGAGCTTATCCATCTCTGCGAACCTCGACTGCCTTACCCAGAAGCCAACTCAACAAGAAAGTGTTCCTACCATCAAAGCATAAAACACACAAAAAAGAATGTCGGTATTTGAAGCATTTCATTAAAGAGTTGATCCACTGTAGTAACTTGGCTTGGTTCGTTCAGTAAGGCAACGACGAATGAGGCATGGGACGAGTAAAATGAGGTAGGGGCGAGTAGAATGAGGCTGAGGAAGAGGTTGTACGGACTTCATAGGCCGAGGTCGGGGGCAACTCGACCAACTCAATATGGTGCTCTAGATTCCTAGAACCGACTCCCAATAACCCGTTTAGGTTCAACAACCTATTCCACCTCCAATGCAACTTCAAGTGATCCAAAGTCAGGTCATTCAAGCACAATGCAACCCCTCTCAAGCTAGGCGTAGTGTCCATACTATTGTAGGAGGCTTTGATGGAGGGGGGAACCTCCCATGCAGCCCAAAAAAGATATCAGAGGAGTGTCAACTCAATGAGCTAGTTCCCACCACGGAGCCTTCCTCTTACAACCTTCACAGTCGTAGATTTTTGTATAGATGATCCAGATCAGGACGACCTGGTGGTTGCCACGACAACCATTGCTAATTAGTGGGTACATAAAATCTTAATCAACCAAGGAAGCTCGATTGATGTCCTATTTTGGCATGTCTTCAAGATCCTAGACATCCTAATTAACTAGATCAAATCTTATCTGAAACCTCTGCTCGATTTTTTCGGTAAATGGGTTCACACTAAATGGTACATTAACTTGTTGAGAACCTTTTGAATACTAGAGGCACATCATATTGTAATGGTACGATACCTTCTAGTGGAAGTCGATACTTCCTACAACATCCTGATTGGGTAGACGCTGAATAAGTTCAGAGCCATTGTGTCAACTCCACACATGGCAATGAAGTTCCCAACAAAGGACCACTCGACCATCATTATCGTCAAGGCAGACCCCAAAGAGGCAAGAGCCTGCTACATTATAAGCTTGAAGGTAACACTATATTTGTTTCCTACAAGCTTGGTAGACACCAAATATTCACCCAAAGCGGTAAAAATAAAGCAACTCGCCTTATTGCAGATATAGCCACAAAGTGATAAATAGTGCAATCACGTAGGCCAGTGTTCACAGATCACTAGCAAAAGATCCAACCCAGATGACAACACTTTTGACCTAAACCTTAGGTTTGATTTTCCAAATGACGATCGACCTCTATTTGATGAACCAATGCAAAACTACCTCTGGGGAACCAAGCATTCCTAGATCACAAAGGTCGACACGAACATAAAGAAGTTAGTCCATGACCAGATAGAAGAGGTCCTCAAACAGAACGCAAATCTCTTTGCATGGTTTATAGTGGACATGTCAGGGATCAACCCTAGATTCTTATCCCACAGCTTGTCCATTCTTTCACAGGCCAAACCTGTGGCCCAAAGAAAGAGAAAGTTCAAAGAAGAGTGTTGAGAAACTATAAAAAATGAGGTAACAACCCTCTTTGAAGCTAGTTTTATCAGAGAAATCACCTACACTATGTGGCTCGCCAATGTCGTCATGGTAAAGAAGGCCAGCAGCAAGTGGCACATGTATGTCAACTACACAAATCTTAACAAAGCATGCCTGTTACCCAACATTGATCGTCTTATAGGCAAGATAGTAGGGTAAGAGTTGTTGAACTTCCTGGATGCATACTCAGGAAACAACCAAATTCGGATCTACCTATCTGACGAGGAGCAGATGAAACTTCATGAGAGAAAGGGCCATCTTTTGTTACAAAGGCATGCCCTTTGGTTTGAAGAACGAAGGCGCGACCTACAAGAATTTGATAGATAGGGTGTTTGTCGATCTCGTTAGAAAGATAATGGTTGTTTATGTAGACGATATTGTCGTAAAGTCTACACTTGCAGCCAACCATCCAACACACAAGGTACACTACTATAATATGAGATTGAATCTAGAAAAGTGCTCTTTTGATGTAGGTGGCGACAAATTTATGGGTTTCATGATAAACCAACGAGGAATAAAGACTAACCCAAACAAGTGTGAGGCTATACTTAGCATGACTAGCTTGACCAACCTTTAGAAAGTCCAAAGTTTGAACGATAAACTAGTCTTGGTCTCTATTTTTTGTCATGTCTGGCACAAATGCAAGACCACTCTTCAAACTATTGAAAGGAGCTTATACATACTTCTAGATCGAAGAATGTTTGACTATGTTCCAGCAGCTAAGGAGGGAAGTTGTCGTACTCCCCGTCATCAATAATCCTCAACCAAACCAACCTTTGGCGCTGTACTTAGCTATATTGCACTCAACAATTAGCTTGGTCCTCATTGTGATGGAAGGCAGAAGCAATAATTAGTGTACTTCACAAGTTGGACTCTCTAACGAGCAGAAGAACGATACCAAACCATAGAGAAGTTGTTCGCAACACTGATATTCTCAGCTCGGTGATTGCATAGATTATCCTAACAAGCAAATATTATAGAAACCAGAATTAGTAGGATGTATGACGTCTTGGATGGAAGATCTCTCTGAGTTCGAGCTCACATATCAAAATAAGGGACTGATGAAGTCACAATTCCTAGCATATTTTCTCACCCAACTCCGAATCAAAGGGAAACAACTCGCATGGCGGTCTTTAAGTGTTTGTGGGTCCTCCAATAAGAAAAACAGTGGCGTTGACATTATTCTAGAGGGGCCCAACAACCTCATTCTGGAACATGCCATCCATTTTAGCTTTAACATGTCCAATAACCAGGCAATATGAAGTCTTAATCGTCGGGCTATAACTAGCCCATGAGCTCGGAGTAAAGAAGTTATACTACTACAACGACTTGAAGAATCTTTTAGAATGATTTGATGAGTTCAAGATCAACCATGTTGTGTATGCTTATCAGCATAAAGAAACTTGACCAACACCAAGCTATGACCGAGAAGAAAAATGTGAGATCTAATTCGCCTCATCGAGCTAAATGCCCCCCATCATGAGTTATCTAACTTCAGACGTGTATCCCACCGATCCAATAGAAGCAAAGTCTATAGGTAGGCAAGCGACATTCTACTCCGTGTAGAACAAAGAACTTTTCAAGAGAGGATTCACTACCCCCTCCTCAAATGCTTGGATCAAGAACATAGTTAGTGCGTAATTGTTGAGATGCACCAAGGCACACGTGGCATGCATTTAAGAGCTCGATGCATGGCTGCATGAGTACTCAAAGTAGGGTACTACTGGCCGACTTTGAGAAAGGATGCTCATGAATACATCACGAAGTGCCAAGACGGACAACAATTCGATTAAGGATGTCAACGAAGTGGGTAGGGTAGGAGTAGTAGCTCCCCCATACCCTACTCGCTAGATAAATATCTGCCCCATACCCATTCTCATATCCATGTGGGTATTCGATATGCGGGTACCCACATATATTTTTAATTTCCACGGGTACTTGTGGGTATTTACAAAAAAAATTTAAAATATTTAACAATATATTTTAATCGTAAATTCAAATAAAATACAATACATAACATTAAATCTCAAAAAAAGTCAAAATAACCCATTCAAATAGTATTGACTGATAGTTTACTAAGAACTGATTTTTTTTAAAATTCATTGATAAAAAATAACCCATTTAAAATTAATTTTTTAATCATGTTTTTTTGTTTTTTATTTTAGTTTAAATTAGAGTATAACGGGTATATGTATCCATGGGTATAGATACTATGATAACCGTACCCGTTCCGTTAACATACGAGTATAAGAAATACACGTACCTGTATCCATATACAATATTTATTTCCTACCCGTTGCGAGTTTTATCCGTAGGTACCCACAAGTACGAATTTTTTTGAAATCACTAGTTTGACTCCTTATGTAACACCTCAATCGGATTTTACTTGGTAAAGTAATTATAATTGAAAATAAAATTTAATTCTTCTAATACCATTCTCAAGGGCGGGAAAATTCAAGACTTAAAAGCGTATGAATTAACATTACCTCATAATTTATTTAATACAACTCAACAATAAAAAATCACATAAAGAAAATACAAAATATTTCAAATCGTGTTTTCTTTAATAAGATTCCCCAAGCTAGCCCTCACTTCGGCTCTATGCCTCACCATCATCGCTTGGAATAACATATGTTCCCGTGTGACAAGTTACACAATCATTGTCAAACACAAATAGAAAGAGTGAGCTCAACAGAATATAAATATGCACAATCCACAAGAATACCTCACCCAAAAGCAATAACTTTTCACTTACCAAGACTCAAAACTTAAAGACCTTACCACACAAGGTACCAATGCAGCCATAATTTCATAACCTATATGAGACTAGCACATCTAATCATATCATGCACATACTCGACCATGGTCTTAGGGATTCCATATGCTTCCAAGAACCTGCCCGTTCGTGGACCAACTATACGAACCTCCTTGCTCGTAGTTCAACTCTACGAACCTCCTCGCTTGTACTTCAAGCTATACGAACATTCTCGCTCGTAGTCCAACACGCGTGAACACCAACTGTTATGAACCTCCCTACTCATAATAGCCTTAAGTGTGAGCATGGAACATACAAACCTCCCTACTTGTATCCCCACATAAGAGTACATCCAATACGATCCTCCGCGTCTGTATTAATTACGCGATTCTAACTCTATTACGAACCTCTACGCTCGTAATCCATGCAAGCATATCCCAGACCAAGAACCATCACCACGAGGCATGCAAAACTAAACACAAACACACACTACCACTGCACTATCGCCTGACACTACCTAGGCGTCGCCAAACAACATTGCAATATAGATTGCATGGCGGTCTCAACTCGCCATCGGGCGACACCTGCTCCAAGACCCGCTGGTTTCCTCTTATCGCTTAACGGCCTCCTTTGTGCCGCCAGGTGTTATACCAATAACGTGCAACCACTAGTTTTTGCACCAAAAAATCAGATTTTAACACCTCAAACATCTCATGCGTAAGTCCAGATTACCAAGTTACATATCTATACATTACACGTGAAACAATTTTACATTATCACTCAACATATGCATCCTTCATGTATGTTTATATAGGATTTGCAATTTGAAACCATGCCAACCCTCACCTTAAACTATGAATAACTGTAAGAGCCGTAGAATTTAATTAATTAATTAATTAATTAATTAATAAATACGGGAGGGGAAATAATTATGACATTAAATTATGGTTGGTATGACGTGGAAAAGTACTAGCTCAACTGGTTGAGAGTAC